>OODA01000691.1_pt1 | contig 16596 bp, 18 predicted proteins | sample 1671341 | NCBI WGS metagenome assembly OODA01 (sample SAMN06348147, study PRJEB24527) | human gut metagenome | biome: human gut; feature: ankylosing spondylitis patient; material: feces | host: Homo sapiens | place: China | collected 2015-10 | reverse complement strand
GGGCCGGGAACGCAGACAGCTTCCTCTCTGACATCATTTCAAAAATGAACACAGGAACAGATGCATCCGGCTGAACACGGCAGCTATGTGACGTTACCAGCCCGTTTGTCCCAGTGGGACTTCAACTATGGTCCAGCTATCGACAGAAGTACACAAATGAGCGATTTCCAGAAGGATGATCGGAGGCAGATGAATAAGCGAGGGATAGCCTTTATAGTGGTAGATATCAGGGCTGTTGTCAGCAAAATGTAGGAACAAGAGGCCAATCGGCAGGCAACAAACATGCGAGTTGAAGCAGCATTTTATATCCGCCTAAGAAAGATCCAGCAGGCATTCGACTACTGAGAACACACCATCTGATACCTCCCCCTGTTCAGAGCTTCTGAACAGCCATCCATGTCGAAAGCGGAGAGGCGAACCTGCACGGCAATGAAAAAACATTGGCTCAATGCCAGGACAGGCGGTTTTTATGGGGTATCCTCACATCCGCGGTACTGTCGTCGCTGCCGAATGGCAGCCTTCCTTCATTCACCTATGGCCGGGCATCGGATGCCCTGACTTTTTGCGTCCTTTTGAGGATACCCCGCCTCCGTCCGCCATCGTTACCCTCGAACATCCTTATGCCCACAGCGGTGTCGCTGTGGGCTTTTTTTGCGCCCTGTGTGCGACCCCGCTGCCGTGTCCCTCCTATGTTCTGAAATTTACATCCAACAGATTTCAGAATATGGAGGAACCAAAAATGTATGACAGACGGAGCATCTACACACTGAACAAGAAAAATCCAGATGCCATTGTACTCCCAGACGCCGATGGAAATCTGATCTGCCTGACCTGCGCTGATTTCACCGATGAAGCAGAGTTTCGCCGTTGGAAGAGGTGGTCGGACCAGGACTTTCACGCAGAGGACAAAAGCGATGTGGAGGAAAGCGACCACACCACATCTATGGGCATGGTTTCGGAAGCCTCCCTTGCTGTTCCCAATGAGGAGGCTTTGGCAGCGGAAAGGCAGGTCAGAGAAGATCAGATTCGTTGTGCGGAGGCGGCGGTTTCTGGGATCAGAAGCATACTGACTGGGGCACAGTTTTACAGACTCCGGCAGTATTGCATCGAAGGGAAAACAGAGAGCGAAATCGCCGAAGCAGAAGGTGTCACACAGCAGGCTGTGTCTAAATCGCTGGTTTCCGCTTTGAAAAAACGAGAAAATTTTTGAAAAGGGGTCCAAAAATGGTTGTGAAAAAGCCTGAAAAAAGATGATTGGTGAAGGGACAAGTATCCCCCATCTTCTGAACCTTGAAAACACCGCCCAGGCGGTCATATCCGGTGACTGGAATACCTTTGCTGACGGCGCGAGCGTCAGACCGGGTGCACGAGGACCACCTGTGCGGAGCATTCTCCGCATATTAGGACGGCCAATGGAAGGTGCAGAGCGATACCCACTCAGGTCAAGGCAGTCTTGGCAAGCTGCTCCGCCACGACCCCGCCAGCCCACAATGATACTCCTGTACGCAGTTTCGAGAGATCCTCGGAGGGGTGAAACTCCCGTGATGCGCGCCAGCGCGGTTCCAGCCGCCGCCCTTGCCTGGGGAAGTAGTGTCGAATACAGGCAGAAACGCAAGTGCGTGAAGGCCGCTCCGCAAGGAGCAGTTCCGCCCCGTTACGGAGCGGCCTTTTCTGCTTTGCGGCAGAAGTATGGGGATCGTCCACCTCCTCTTTTTTCCCGCCAAAGGGTTGAGCAAAACGCGAGTTTTACAAAATTGGGTAACAATATATAGTGTTCAAACAAGCTGAATAGCACTATTTGTTGTATAGCCTTATGAGCAAATCGGAGTTTTGCTCAACCCTGTTCCCGCCACCCATTCGCTTCTCTCTTTCAATCCTCTGAACGGCCTGCATTCACCCCCTCCTTATCCCCCGGACGATCCTCATATTTGTGCCGCAGGGCAAAATTCAGAAAAGAGGTACCGATATGGATCAGAACGTCAATTATTACGGCATCATCCTTCTGCTGCGCCAGCTTCGGGAAAGCGGCAGTTTCGGCGAAAAGGAGCTGCGGAGGGTAGCGGCACGGATCGCCGCGGACAGCGGCGCGGACATTATGATTTCTCTCTGATTTTCTTCATCTTTCAGTAGCTTTCTGACCAAGGTTGTGGTAGTGTTTGTGTTGCAAAAACAGGAGGTGAGCAGGCATGGCGGAAAAGCATCTGACAGACGGCACAACGGCACTGGCAGCGCAGCCCCGCGTCATCAAGATCGAGGCGGCGGAGAAGCCGCAGAATGCGCAGCTGCGGGTAAGCTCAAGCATCAGAGTCTCCCCATTCTGGAGCGGATGCTCGAAACCATCCGGACGATCCGTGATCGCAGGTTGCTCTGGAGCGAGGACATCGTTTCCCTCAACAAAAAAATATCCGAACTCTCCAGTCAGAATCAAACGCTGGCCTTCCTCAAGCAAAACGGCCTCGTTGATCCTGACATTTTTATATCCAAAAGCAATGAACTGACCCGTCAGCTCCGGCAGGCCAAGCTGGACAAAGAGAAGCTTATGGATGCCGAGGGGGATGCCACCGCCCAGCGGACGCGGGAGCTGATAGCCCTGCTGGAGGATGGACCGGACTTCCTCGACCACCCCGACACAGAGCTGTGCGGCGCACTCGTTGCGGAAATCATCGTGGAGAGCAACGACACCCTCCGCTTTCCGCCTGCATAACGGGCTGGAGCTGCGGGAATCCATTGAGAGGACGGTGCGATAATGGGAAACCGAAAGCAGCCCTTCGGCTACCGTATGACGCTGGGCGAGATCACGATCCTGCCGGAGGAGGCGGAGCTGGTACGGTTTATCTTCCAATGCTACAGCACGGGAGCTACGCTGGGTGAGCTGACCAAGGCACTCTGCCGGCAGGAGATCCCCTACTATGCGGGACGGACATGGAATAAAAACATGGTCTCCCGTATTTTAGAGGATGGCCGCTATATCGGAGAGAAAGGCTATCCGGCACTCATCGAGCCGGAGCAGCTCCGCGCGGCAGCGAAAAAGAGGATGGCAAGAGCCTGTCCGCCGCAGAAAACACCTCCCGCGCGGGTGGAGAAGCTCGTCACCGACCTGCTCAACGAGCTCATACGCTGCCCCGACCGTATTCAGCCAGCGGTACCTTGATGACCTTCTGCCCGTTCACCATTTCCTCTACATAAGCGTTGACATCCGCAAGCGTCTTTTGCTGCATCACGAAGAAAACACCGATCTTCCCGGTGATCTTCTTGACGAGCTGCAAGATGAGCAGCATCACCAGTACGGCGACCAGCGTCAGATAGAAACTGACATAGAGCATACACACCAAGACCGCCACAATGGTAAACACCGAAGAAATGAGCTGTGCCATGGACTGTGCGATCATCTGACGGAGGGTATCGGTATCGTTGGTGTAAAGGCTCATAATATCGCCGTGCGTGCGGGTATCAAAGGCGCGGATGGGAAGCCGCTGCATTTTTTCAAACATTTCGTCCCGAATCTTTTTCAGCGTTCCCTGTGCGATGGTTACCATGACACGGTTATAAAAAAGCGTAGCCAGCACGCCGATCAGATAGACCGCGCCGATTACGACCAGCACCTTCAAAAGCTGTGTGAATACCGTGGCAGAGCTTGTGAGCAGCGGTGCGATATAATCGTCGATCAGGGATTGCAGGAACAGCGCCGAAGCAGCGGACGCAATGGCGCTGAGCAAAATGCAAACCACCACAAAAATGAGCTGCCCCTTATAGTCCTTCATATAGGAAAGCAGCCGCCGCAGTGTCTTGGTGTCAAATTGCTGCTTCTGCATGGAGTTTTCCGAAGTCTTATTCATGTTCGCTGTCTCCTTCCTGTTGGGATTCATACACTTCTCTGTAAATATCGCAGGTTTTCAGCAATTCATCATGCGTTCCGCACGCTGCGATTTTGCCATCGTCCATAACAACGATCAAGTCGGCGTGCTGCACAGAGCTGACGCGCTGAGCAATGATGAGCTTGGTGGTGTCAGGGAGGAAGGTCGAAAGGGATTTTTGGATGGAAGCATCCGTTTTGGTATCAACAGCAGAAGTGGAATCGTCCAGAATCAGAACCTTTGGTTTTTTCAGCAGAGCGCGGGCGATGCAAAGCCGCTGCTTCTGACCACCTGACACATTGGCGCCGCCCTGCTCGATATAGGTATCATATTTGTCCGGGAAGCTCTGAATGAACTCATCTGCACAGGCCAGACGGCAGGCTTCCTCGATTTCTTCATCCGTGGCATTTTCGTTGCCCCAACGCAGATTTTCTTTGATCGTGCCGGAGAACAGTTCGTTCTTTTGCAGCACCATGGCAACGGCATTGCGTAATACGTCCAAATCATATTTACGCACATCCACGCCGCCCAACAATAACTGACCGGAGCTCACATCATAGAGCCGCGGAATCAACTGAACAAGACTGGACTTGGAAGAGCCCGTGCCGCCGATGACGCCAACGGTCTGCCCAGAGGCGATAGAGAGATCAATGTTGCTCAGCACCTTCTTGTCCGCCTTCGCCGCATACGCAAAGCTTACCTGCTCAAAGCGGATGGAGCCGTCCCTGACGGTCATTTCCGCGCCGGTCGGGTTGGCAATATCCGTTTTTTCCTCCAGCACTTCCGCAATGCGGCGGGCAGAGGCAAGGGAGATGGTGATCATGGTAAAAACCATGGAGAGCATCATCAACACCATCAAAATCTGCGTGGCGTAGGAGAACAGCGCCGTCAGGTCGCCGGTGGTCATGCCCAGCGCGGCGTTGTTGCCGCTGGCAACGATCGCTTTTGCGCCAATCCACGAAATCAGGATCATGCAGGCGTACATGAAGAACTGCATAATGGGCGAGTTGAACGCCAGCAGTCGTTCTCCGGCGGCAAAATCCTCATAGATACTTTGAGAAATGCCTTTGAACTTTTTGATCTCGTGATCCTCCTGATTGAAGGATTTCACCACACGGATGCCCCGGACATTTTCCTGCACGACATTGTTGAGCGTGTCATAGGTGCGGAATACCCGGTTAAAAAACGGCCCGACCTTGCGGATGATCAAAAGCAGCAGCACCGCCATAATGGGAATGACCGCAAGGAAAATGAGTGCAATGGTCGTGTTGATTCGGAAAGACACGATCATGGAAAATACCAGCATGACAGGGCCGCGCACTGCCATGCGGATCAGCATTTGATAGGCATTCTGAATATTGGTCACGTCGGTTGTCAGGCGGGTCACGATAGACGCAGTAGAGAACTTATCAATGTTGGAAAAGGCAAAGGTTTGCACGTTGTCGTACATATCCTGCCGCAGATTGGCGGAAAAGCCCACCGAGGTTTTTGCGGCAACGTGGGCGGAAAGCACGCCGGTCAGCAGCTGTAGGACAGCAAAGACCAGAATTATGGTGCCGAGCTTCCAGACCGCCGCCATCTCTCCCGGCTCGATCCCCTGATCGATCAAATCTGCCATGCGAAGCGGGATGAGAATTTCGAAGGCGGCCTCCAGAACGGAGAGCAGAATGGTGAGTATGGAGCCTTTCTTGTATTCTCGCAGGCTCCCCAGCAAGGTTTTTGTCATTTTGTTCCTCCTTTATATCCGTGTGTAGCAAGCTACATATAAGAGCGACAGAAAAGCCGATCGGCTATCGGCTTTTACGCTAAATGTTCCGCAACGGTCAGCAGCAAATCTCTCAATCGCTCACGATCCTCCGGGGAAAGGGGGGCTAACAGCATTTCCTCGTTGGCGTGCATATTTTCTTGCATATCCTTGTCGATGACTTCTGCCTGCGGCGTCAGTTTGACATACTTATTGCGCCCATCTTCGCAGGGCCAGCATGTCACATAGCCGCTTTGCTCCATGCGCGAAACAAGACCGACGACGGTGGGGTGAGCGACACCCAAAAAGGTTTCAATCTCCTTTTGTGTGGCCTGTCCACCCCGGCTGCTGAGGTATAGAAACACTCTGCCCTGGGACATGGTTAAATGGTACTGCTTCAGCTCAGCATCGGCTCTCACCGCCAGCTTATCATTGATGCGCTTGATGAGGTAGCCGACATCGTTCTTCATCACTGGGATTCACCTCTGTATGTAGTATGCTACACATGGTAACAAAAAAGCATCAGAATGTCAAGCGCTTCTGCAAAAAACGTTTTTTCGCGTGCACTCGGCGCTTTTTACTTCCTGCCGCTTTGCGGCAGCGTGACCTGAAAGGTGATGATGCCGCTTTCGCAGCGAGCGCCGATGCGCCCGTGATGGCGGGTCACGATGGCCTTGGCGGTGGACAGTCCGATGCCGCTCCCGCCGGTCGCGCGGGCACGGGAGGAGTCCGCACGGTAAAAGCGGTCAAAATAGCGCGGCAGCTGCGCGGCATCTATTCCGGCACAGGGGTTGGAGAGCGCCAGCTCTACACTTTTTCTCCGCGAAAAGAGTGCAAGGTGAATCGTTCCGCCCGCGTCACAGTATTTCACAGCATTGTCCAGCAGGATCGTCAGCAGGCGGGAGATATCGTCCGGCATGCCGCTGACACACAGACCGGGGGCGATCTCCGCCGTCAGTTCTTTTCCGGAGGACTCGGCAAGGGGACGGAAATTTTCGATGCAGCCATCCGCCAGTTCGCTGAACGGTACGGCTGCGATGGCCGAAGGCGGCAGAGCCTCCTCGCTGCGTGCCAGCTCCACGAGATTTTTGATAAGGCTGTCCATGCGCTGGATCTGCTCCTGCCCGCTTTCCAGCCACAGACGGTTTTCCTCTGTTTCTTCGATCAATCCCAGGTCGGCGGACAAGATCGCAAGGGGCGTTTTCAGCTCGTGGGAGGCGTCTGTCACGAATTGCCGCTGCCGCTCCCAGTTTTCCGCAAAGGGGCGCGTGGCGCGCTTGGAGAGTACCAGCAGCAGGAGAAATACGATCCCCGCGCAGAGCACAAAAACCGCCGCCATCACGCGGAACACCGCATAGGCGGATTGCAGCTGCATGAAGCAGTCAATGACGATTAGCGTATATCCGCCGGATTCGTTTTCAAATCTTCCGAAGCGATACTGTCCGACATAGCCCTTGTCTGTCCCCTTGGAAACGATCTGCTCGATCGTGGAAACAACGGTCTGCCGATCCAGCGCGGCAATGTGTTCAAGATCGACCGCACTGACGGCGTCCTCCGCCGTCAGGCGCACAATGAAATAGCGGGTCTCAAACGGCGTCTCCGGCGTGACCTGAAAGCCTGTGTGGGCAGAGGGGCTTGCGTTGCCGTCCGGCACCGGGAATTCGCCATCGTTCTGATATAGGATGTCGATGGCCTTGTCCGCCCGGCTTGCGGCAACGTAGTAATTTCCAATGCCGATGGTCGCGCAGAGAACCGCCATGGTCCCCAGCAGCGACAGCATGGCGATGCCGATGAATTTTTTCCGCAGCGTTCGGATCATGCAATCTCCTCCAATAAGTATCCCTGTCCGCGGCGGGCGGCAATGCGGACATTGGATCCTACCATTTCCAGCTTTCGACGCAGATAGGAGATATAGGCCCAGACGACATTCAGCTCCGTGTCGCTGTCATAGCCCCAGATGCGCTCCATGAATTGCTCCGTGGAGATCAGCCGTCCCTTTTGCCGCATCAGCAGCTCCAGCATTTGAAATTCTTTGCTGCTCAGGCGCACGGAAGCACTTTCGCCGACCAGCTCGAAGGTAGAACGGTTTAATGTTGTGTTCCCGACGGTGAGAAGGCTTGGGGTATAGGCACCGCCGCGGCGGGTCAGCGCACCCACCCGCGCTACGAATTCTCTGGGGTCAAAGGGCTTGGGAAGATAATCGTCCGCGCCGCCGGTCAATCCCGCTACGCGGTCTTCGATCTGGCTTTTTGCCGTCAGCAGAAGAACAGGGGTCGCAACACCCTGCTCCCGCAGAGCGGTCAGAACCTGTAGCCCGTCCAGCTTCGGCATCATGATGTCCAGTACCAGCGCATCATAATTTTCCGCAAGGCCATAGTCCAGCGCGTCCTGCCCGTTGTTGACCACGTCCACGGAATAATGCTCCCGCTTGAGCAGCGCCTCCAGCGCGCGGGTCATGGCAGCTTCGTCATCGGCCACTAAAACTCTCATATCGGTTCCTCCTCATGGTGTTCGATCAGATCGCGGATGGTTTGCAGGGAAAGGTCGGTGGAGGTGATCTCATCGGCGCATCGCTTCAACTCCTGTATCAGCAGTGCCTGATCCGGAATGTTCTGCTTATATTTCAGCTGATGTTCGATATTGGCCCAGCAGTCCATGGCGATGGTGCGCAGCTGGACCTCCAGCCATACGGTTTTTTGGGAATTTCCCAGAAAGCGCAGCGGCATCGAAAGGATCATGTGATAGCTTCGATAGCCGTTGGGCTTCGGGCTGCGGATATAGTCCTTTTCCGTTTGGATCTGCACGCAGGGGATGGCGCGGATCAGCTCCGCCGTGCGGTCGATATCCTGAATGAACGGACAGACCAGACGGACGCCCGCAGCGTCAAAGACGTTTTTCATCGCGCTTTCCGCCGTGACGGGAAAAGCGAGCCTTTGCAGCTTTTGCCGCATACTCTCCGCGCTCTTGATGCGCGTTTGAGACGACGCGACCGGGTCACGGTTTCCCAGCTGCACCTCGTAGCGGCGGATCATATCCATGCAGGAGAGAAACTCGGAGATCGCGCCTTCCAGCAGGATCAGGTTCTCTCCGTAGAACTCCCGCTCCGCCGATGTTACTTCCGGTACTGAATAGTCCATGATCGACCTCCTTGCTGTCATTGTAAGTCATTCAGGTACAGGCCGCAGCGCAGGCGGTCGCTCTCGTCCAGCGTCAGCAGCAGCGTCAGATGCTCTGTTTCGGCTTTGACGGAGATGTGCCCGACGCCGTTTTCATCTGTGGAGGAGTCTGTCACCGCAGCGGCGGTAAAATGCAGTGCGATGCGGCTGATCTCCCGGCCGTCGCTTCCTGTAAGGATCAAGGTTGCCTCGTTATCTTTCGGCACTTGAAAGGAGGATGCTTCTCCGCGATCGTTCAGCGCGGCGGACTGTTCTGTTTGCCGGCAGCGGATACAAACGCTGCCTCTGCGTATCGCCATTCCGTTTTCATATCGGAAAACCGTCGTAAGTTCCAAATTTTCTTCCTGTTCTGATTCTATCGCGGATTTGTGAAATAAGTTTGAATATGCACAAAAAACAAGAAATAAGCAGACGAGCAAACAGGCGGGGATCGAGGCCCTGCGGATGAACTTCATGGAAAAGCACCTCCCTTCAAGCTGCCTCCATCATACGCGGCGGACTCAAAAACAACTTAAAAAACGGCAAAAATGGATTTTTAACTTGCTTTTAAGTTGGGCCTCTACAATGGGGGCATCCGAAAAAGAAGGAGGGTGTGTTCCCTTGATTGAAATTGAACACCTGAGCAAGCGATACGGCGAGCATCTGGCGGTTTCCGATCTGAGCGTTACCATCGAAAGCGGTCAGATCTACGGCTTCCTCGGCTCCAATGGAGCGGGGAAGTCCACCACTATGAATATCATGGCCGGCTGCCTTTCCGCAACGGAGGGGCATGTGCGCATCGGCGGCTACGATATTTTTGATGAGCCGGAAAAGGCCAAAAGGCTCATCGGCTATCTCCCCGAGCAGCCGCCGCTTTATCTGAATGAAACACCAATGGAATACCTGCGCTTTGTAGGGGAGGCCAAGGGGGTGCGCGGAGCGGAGTTGACGGTACAGATCGCCGATGCCGTGGCGCGCACGGGCATTGAGCCGGTTCGAAACCGCAGGATATCCACGCTTTCCAAGGGCTACCGGCAGCGCGTGGGCATTGCGCAGGCGCTGCTCGGCAGACCGGAGGTCATCATTCTGGATGAGCCGACCGTCGGCCTTGACCCCATCCAGATCATCGAGATCCGAAATCTGGTCAAGGAGCTTGGAAAGCGCCACACCGTCATTTTCAGCTCCCACATTCTCTCCGAGGTGCAGGCCATCTGTGACAAGATCCTCATCATTTCCAAAGGGAAGCTGACGGCGCTGGGCACGCCTTTAGAGCTGGAGCGCCAGCTGCGCTCGGCGGGCGAGATCGTGCTCACAACAGACGCGGAGGCGGAAAAGGCGCGGGCGCTGCTCTCGGCACTGCCCCATATCACGCAGGTCGAGCCCGCGGAGAGCGCGGCAGACGGCGCGGTGACCGTGCACCTCAAAACGGACTGCGAGGATATGCACGCGGTCTCCCGCAGCATTTTCTTTGCCTTTGCAAAGGAAAATCAGGCACTTTTGGAGTTGTCTGTCCGGAAGGCCAGCTTGGAGGATGTGTTCCTTGAGCTGACGGAGAGCGGGCAAACGGAGGAATCTGAGCAATACACCGAAGAACCAAACAAAACGGAGGTGGACGCTTAATGGGCGCAATTTTTCGCCATGAGCTGCGAAACTATTTCCACTCACTGACTGCCTATGTATTCGGCGCGTTTCTGCTGGCAGTGGTGGGACTTGGTTCCGTGCTCTACAATTTGCAGGCGGCGGTGAGCAACTTTGAGTTTGTTCTCAGCTTTGCCAGCATCATTTTCGTGGTCATCGTTCCGATCCTGACCATGCGCACTCTGGCGGAGGAACGGCGGCAGCGGACAGACCAACTGCTCTATTCTCTGCCCATCACCACCACGCAGGTGGTATTGGGCAAGTATCTCGCCCTTCTTGTGGTGTATCTGATCCCGCTGGCTGTCATTTCCCTCTACCCGCTGCTGTTTTCCCAATTCGGGGATGTGTATCTGCCCACCTCCTACGGCTCTCTCTTTGCCTTTTTCCTGATGGGTGCGGCGCTGCTGGCGGTGGGGATGTTCCTCTCCTCGCTGACGGACAATCAGGGCTTCGCCGCCGGTATCGGCATCGCGGCGATCTTGCTGAACTATTACAGTGTGAGTCTTGCAGAGTACACCTCCTCCACGGCCATGGGCTCATTGATCGCGCTGTATGTCATTGCTTTGCTGCTGGGCGTGGTGATCCACAATCTGACCCGGAACGAGAATCTGGCTTACGGCGTGGCCTTTGTGCTGATCGCAGCACTCTCGGTCGCCTACTTTGTGAACAGCAGTGCCTTTGAGGGGCTGCTGCCGGATATCTTGACGAAGCTTTCGTTGTTCCGCCAGTTCAATAGCTTTGTCAACGGCGCATTTGATCTCACGGCCATCGTCTACTATGTCAGCGTGATGGGATTCTTCCTGTTTTTGTCGGTGCAGTCGATGGAGAAACGGAGGTATAACTGATGAAAAAGTTTTCTTTCAAAAGGGCCTCCGTTCCCTCTGACCAGAACCGGAACGCCCTGCGGGGCGGCTCCTATTCACTGGTCGTCACGGCCATCGTACTGGCGATTTTGGTCGCGGTGAATGTGTTCGCCTCGGCGCTGCCGAAGTCCATGACCAACTATGACATCAGCTCCAGCAAGCTCTACTCCATTACCAGCAACACAAAGGTCGTGGTCAACAATCTTCAGCAGGATGTGACCATCTATTGGGTCGTTCAATCCGGCGAAGAAAACGATGTGATCGAAAACCTGCTGAGCAAATACGAAAGTCTGTCCGACCACATTGAGGTGGCGAAAAAGAACCCGGATGTCTATCCCACTTTTACCCAGCAGTACACCAGCGAGAGCGTCCCCAACAACAGCCTGATCGTGGAGAGCGGCGAACGCAGCCGCTATATCAGCTACAATGACATTTACGTTCAGACTGCGGATATGTACTCGTATTCTTACTCCACCTCCTTCGACGGCGAGGGCGCCATCACCTCGGCTATCGACTATGTGGTAAACGAGGAGCAGCCCAAGATCTACCTCATGGAGGGCCACGGCGAGGCCGACCTCCCCGGCACCTTTGCCCAGCAGGTGGAAAAGGACAACATCGAAACGGAAAGCCTGTCCCTTCTCCATACGGAAACCATTCCGGAGGACGCGGACTGCCTGATGATCTACGCGCCGGAGAGCGACATTTCGGAGGACGAGCGGGATCTGCTGGCGGAGTATGTATCCGGCGGCGGCAAGCTGCTGGTGATCGCCGGACCCACCCGTGAGGACGGGATACTGGAAAACCTGTATAGCCTGCTCTCTGACTACGGCGTGGAGCCGGTGGAGGGGATCGTGGTAGAAAGCGACTCCGACTACTATTCGGCGTTCAGCGGCCCGGCGGCCCTTCTGCCAGAGCTGCACAGCGATGACATCACCGATTCGCTGATCGACTCCAATTATTCTGTTATCATGCCCATCGCGCTGGGCTTGACTGTGGATGGTTCCGCCGACGGAACGGTGACGGAGCTGCTGACCACCTCAGGAACCTCCTTCAGCAAGGCGGCGGGCTACGCCATGTCCACCTACGATTATGAGGACGGCGACGTCGACGGCCCCTTTGCCACGGGTGTTTCTGTGCGCCCCGGCGACGGAGAAATGGTGTGGTTCACCTCGTCCTATTTTCTCGAGGACGCCTATAACGCCTCGTCCTCCGGCGCCAACGGCGACCTTGTTATGAATGCGCTGGCGGATATGATCGGCGAGAGCGAGGCCATGGCGATCCGCAGCAAGTCGCTGAACTATGACTACCTGTCCATCAGCGGCTCGACGGCTTCGCTGCTGAAGGTGCTGATGATCGGCGCGTTCCCGCTGGCTTACCTCGGCATCGGCGTGGGCGTTGTGCTGACAAGAAAGAGGAAGCAAAATGAAGCGGTCTAAAAAGCTTTGTATCCTCTTGGGCATTCTCATTGCAGTCTGCCTCGCAGCGCTGGCTGCAATGCTCTCGGAGGAGAAGAAGGAGGAGATCAAAACCAGCGGTGAAACGGTTTTATCCGTTGAATCGGCAAAAGTGACGGCACTGTGCTGGGAGCAGGACGGAACAACATGGAGCTTCCGCTGCGGCGATGACGGCTGGCGGTACGATGACGACGCGGAATTTCCCGTCAGCGACAGCGCCATGGACGCACTTTTGGAGCCGTTTCGCTCGTTGAGCGCAGCGTTCACCATTGAAAATGCCGAAGACCTCGGCCAGTACGGATTAGATGCGCCGACCTGCACCATCACACTGACTACGGATGATAAAACCTACACAGTGAAGCTGGGAGATTACAGTACGATGGATTCCCAGCGCTACATGGACATTGGGGACGGCAATGTGTATCTCGCCGCCAGCGATCCGCTGGACGCATACGATGTAGAGCTGGAAGACCTGATCGCCAACGACGATGTGCCGTATTTCGACGAGGTCAGCCAGATCCGCTTTGCGGGAAGCGAGGACTACAGCGTGATTTATGACGAAGACGGCGAGAGTATCTGCGCCGATGACATCTGCTTTACCGTGGACGGAAAGCCACTGGATACCAGCCGGGTCAACTCCTATATCAGCGTCCTGCGCTATCTGGAACTCACCGACTATGTGACCTACAGGGTCACGGACGAAGAACTGTCCGCCTACGGGCTGGACGATCCTGAGCTGAGCGTCAGCGTGGACTACACGGACGACGGAACCTCCGACACCTTTGTGCTGCACATCAGCAGAGATCCCGCGGAGAAGAAAGCTGCCGCAGATGCGGAGGACGAGGAAGCTTCGGACATTACCGCCTATGCGCGTGTGGGCAATTCCAAGATCATTTATCAGATCTCCGGCAGCAGCTATCGCTCGCTCATGGCAGCCGGCTACAATGACCTGCGGCATCAGAAGATCTTCTCCGGCGATTTTGATGATGTGACCGGCATTGATGTCACGCTGGACGGCGAGACCTATACGCTCACCTCTCAGAAGGACGGCAAGGAGCGGACGTGGCTCTGCGAGGAAGCGGAAATCGAGATCGGTGATTTGCAGGACGCACTGGAGGCGCTGACCGCGGAGGAGTTCACCTCCGAAAAGGCCACCGGCCAACAGGAGATCAGCCTGACGCTGTACTTGGATCACGAGGACGAACCGGAACTCACGATCGCGCTGTACCGCTGCGACGGCAGCAAATGTCTGGCCGTCGTTGACGGAAAGAGCGTCGCCTATGTTCCGCGCGGCGAGATGGTGACGCTGGCGGAAGCCGTTCGTGCCATTGCCCTGAACTGAAGCACAAAACAAAGCAGCACAAGCCTGCCTGAGTAGATCGGGCGGGCTTGTGCTGCCTCTGCAAGACGCCCAACGAAGCCCGCTGCGTTCCCAGAACGCCGAAGGCACTGAGGGCAGATGGGGGGCTGATCGTTCATCGTCTTCAAAATAGTGTAGGAAATATTGCGGATCTCTCAGTATGTAATTCACCGCAGGAGGTTTATGTTGTTCTAAAGGCTGGGTTCTTTGCAAAAAATAGTAATTCGTGTGGGAAAGCGTAAAATCCCTTTTACTCTTGGACATTTCATGCTATACTGTGAACAATAGAAGAGGTATTGAGTAGAGGTATTTTAATATGGATTTGTTTATTCCAAAAGAAACGCTGGACTTACTGTCTTATCGTTCAACGCTTGGGCAAAGCCTGAAACAAATTTCTCTGAGCGCAACACCAATCAACTTGATTCTCGATGATATCGCGAAATACAGAGCAGGATACATTGATACACTCATTCAGGAAAATTTGATAGGTTCTCGCTTCAAAAGCGATGACTCCATCATGCGAAAATATGAAAAGACGCTCGCCAACCACGGCGGCTTTAAGCAGTGCTTTAATGATGTGCTTGGTTTTCGGCTTCGCTTTGATGAGTATCCAGTTAGCTTCCCAGACTATTTCAGAGTTGTTGATTTGCGGAATGGGAAACAGGTGGATGATGGTTACCGTGCGATCCATCTTTATTACCAGCGGGATAATTTGGCATACCCGATAGAAGTGCAGCTATGGTGTGGCAAAGATTATTACTTCAACCTCTGGAGCCACCAGTATGTCTACAAGTACAAAAGCCCGGAAATCGGAAAAAAGCTTTATCAGGAGTATATTGCCGGTTTGATCAAAACTGAGCAGGACTTCCAAAAGAGATTGGAGGCGTTTGACAATGGGCGATAAAAAGATATACATCGTTGCAAAAATCTTTGATCAGCAGGGCTGCCTTGCCTACCTCTGCAAGACGCCCAACGAGGCCCGCTGCCTTCCCGGAACGCTGGAAGCGCTGAGGGCGGATGGGGTGCAGATCGTTATTCTGGATTCTCCCGAAATCTATTCTGAGTACGCGCCATACACCTACATCGAGGATATGAAAGAGTTCATCGATAAGGTCGCGCAAATGAACCGAGTCGCGTGACCCGTAAGGCGTGCGGACTACTATTTGACTACTACTGCGAAAAACCTCAGAAGCCTTGTGGCGCAAGGCTTCCGAGGTTTTCCTTCAAAATGCCGGAAATTTGTGTAAACCCAACTAAGTTCTTGCGCCGCAGGGCTTTCCGGCTTGACGGCCTGAGAACTCCGACTCTGAAGGCCGCTGGTTCGAATCCGGTCGGGCATACCAAAATGTGTTGATGAAAGATGCAGCACAGAAAACACCGCGCTTTTGCGCGGTGTTTTCACATATTTATCATCTTTTTCGCCGCAAAAAGTTTTAAAAACAGTTTTTTCAAAAAGCAGTTTTTCCCCGCGACAGGCGACATTTTCGAGATGCAGCCGGTTGATTTTATGAACTGATGCGACTCGAACGCCGAAGCGTGGGTGCTTCACTCTTGCTGCTACCTGGCGCATCTCACTTCTCTCTCACATTTGGGCAAAGAAAAGCCAGAGGAAGCGAATGCACGCCTCTGGCGTGCGTCCGCTTCCTCTGGCACCGCGGCCCCGCTGGGCTGCGTGGTCTTATTATTCGTCTGCCAATATTGCGCTCCCTTGGCATTGTTCGTCGCTTTGGCAGGGTATCAGTCCCTTTCACCAACGAACAATGCCGTATTCAGGAAAGAAAGGTGAAGAATCGCAAGAGTCCCTATCTTGAAGTGATCAGCAGCTTACAATGACACTTTATAAATTCAGGGAATATTTTAAAAATCAATTCAGCGCTGGATGCGGCCGGAACCATCGCCGTCGGCCAACTTTTCCACCTCGGCCGCTGTAACCATGTTATAATCGCCCTCGACGGTATGCTTGAGCGCGGAGGCCGCCACGGCAAATTCCACAGCCCGCTGATTGCCCTTACCGGCGAGCAGTGCGTAAATCAGACCGCCGCCGAAGCTGTCGCCGCCACCCACGCGGTCAACGATATGCAAGTCATATTTTTTGGAGGAATGGTATTCATCGCCGACAGCGTCAAACAGCATGGCGCTCCAACCGTTGTCGGACGCCGAGCGGGACTCGCGCAGCGTGACAGCGACCTTTTCAAAGCCAAACCGATCAGCAAGCTGCCTTGCAACGGACTTGTAGCCCTCGCGGTTGATCTCGCCGGCATAGATATCGGTCGCCTCCGCCTCAATGCCGAACACATCCTTGGCATCCTCCTCGTTGGAAATACATACGTCCACGTACTGACACAGATCAGTCATGGCCTCCCGTGCCTGCTGACGGCTCCACAGCTTGCCGCGGTAGTTGAGATCACAGCTAATCCTGACTCCGTGTGCCTTCGCCGCCTTGCAGGCGTCACGGCAGGCATCCACCATGTTGGGGCCGAGCGCAGGCGTGATGCCGGTAAAGTGGAACCAGTCCGCGCCTTTAAAAA
>OODA01000681.1_pt1 | contig 16855 bp, 15 predicted proteins | sample 1671341 | NCBI WGS metagenome assembly OODA01 (sample SAMN06348147, study PRJEB24527) | human gut metagenome | biome: human gut; feature: ankylosing spondylitis patient; material: feces | host: Homo sapiens | place: China | collected 2015-10 | reverse complement strand
CTCGTTGTGTGGAAACGGAACTGATTGGGGAGCCGCTGCCATGTTCAATTTTTTTCACCGATTTCTTTAATGACGGAAGAGACTTCCTGCCTATGTATTTTGCAAGGGGGGATAACTCCGGCTCATTGTATCTGAATATTGCCAGTCCGTATCGTCAAAGAGCTGTCTCGCGCTATATCAGATCTAAGGGAGCAGAAGGGCTTCCGGAAGAGGTAGAAGAAATGGAACTATTTTTCCAGATTATTCAGGAAGACGGTGCGTGGGAAGATAACACGTGGCTTTATTTGCTGCGTACCGAAAAGAGATAAGCATCGAAAGCATTAAGAATGAAAGCACTGTACAAGGAGTGAGTGTATTTGTTTCTCCTTGTGCAGTGCCCTTTAGGAATGTGCTTTGTGCAGTGTTATTTATATTGTTGGTGGAATTCCACTACGGCTTCTATTCCTTTTCTGAAAATATCAAGTGAGAAGTTCTCATTCGGGGAGTGGATGGCATCGCTTTCCAGTCCGAATCCCATCAGAATGGTTTTAATACCGAGAATTTGTTCGAAATCGCTGATGATAGGAATACTTCCTCCACGACGTACAGCCAGTGGCTTTTTGCCGAAAGCTTTTTCAAATCCTTTTTCTGCAGCTTGATAAGCCGGATGGTCAATCGGGCACACATAGCCTTCACCTCCATGCAGAGGAGTGACTTTCACTTGTACATAGTCGGGTGCCTGCTGTGTGAGATAGTCTACAAACAGCTGGGAGATTTTTTCATGCTGCTGGTGAGGGACCAGACGGCTGGAAACTTTGGCGTAGGCTTTAGAAGGCAATACGGTCTTGGAACCTTCGCCTGTATATCCTCCCCAGATGCCGCATACATCGAATGACGGACGGCAGCTGTTGCGTTCCAGTGTGGAATAGCCTTTCCATGTATTTTTTCTCGTCGAACGGAATCTGGGCAATCATTTCGCGCTCGGCAGCCGGTACTTCTTCTACGTCATCGTAGAAATGAGGAACGGTAATACGTCCGTCTGCGTCGATGACTTTTGAAAGTAAATCGCAGAGCACGTTGATAGGATTGGCCACTGCACCACCGAAATGTCCGGAGTGAAGGTCACGGTTCGGGCCGGTTACTTCAATTTCCCAGTAAGCCAGTCCTCTTAGTCCGGTAGTGAGGGACGGCAGGTCAGCCCCTAACATGCTGGTGTCGGACACTAAGATCACATCGGCTTTCAACAGTTCCTTGTGTGCTTTCAGAAAAGCATTCAGGCTGGGCGAACCGATTTCTTCTTCTCCTTCAAAAATGAATTTCACATTGTGGCGGAGCAGCCCTTCACGTACGAGGTATTCAAAAGCCTTGACTTGAATCATGGACTGTCCTTTATCATCGTCGGCACCGCGTGCCCAGATACGACCGTCACGAACTTCCGGTTCGAAAGGCTGGCTTTTCCATAATTCCAACGGTTCGGCCGGCATGACGTCATAATGTGCATAGACCAGTACGGTCGGAGCATCGGGGCTGACACGCTTTTCGGCATAGACTAACGGATGTCCTTCTGAGGGCATGACCATCGCTTCATCGGCTCCTGCTTCGAGCAGTAGCTGACGCCAGCGTTCCGCGCAGGCCAGCATGTCGTCCTTATGCGCAGGAAGTGCACTGATGCTGGGAATGCGGATAAGGCTGAACAGTTCGTTCAGGAACCGTTCTTCATTTTCTTGGATGTATTGTTTGATTTCCATGGTATTTTTATTTACAGATGTGTAGTTTTATTAAGCAGATAATAATCGAGTATCGTCATAGCTGCCATAGCTTCCACAATGGGGACTGCGCGAGGTAACACACAAGGGTCGTGACGTCCGCGGGCTTTCAGAATAGTTTCGTTGCCATAGATGTCGACTGTAGGCTGTTCCATCAATACCGTAGCTACCGGCTTGAAGGCTACGCAGAAATAAATATCCTGGCCGTTGCTGATACCTCCCTGAATACCTCCTGAGCGGTTGGTGCGGAAGGCTATTTTCTCTCCGTTACGATAGAATATATCGTTTTGCTGGCTGCCTTTCATCTCCATGTGACTGAAACCTTGTCCATATTCAAAGCCTTTGACAGCGTTGATGCTAAGCATGGCATTGCCCAAGGCGGCATGAAGCTTGCCGAAAACCGGCTGGCCCAATCCGATAGGGCATCCTTGTATGACACAGCTGATGACACCACCGATGGTATCGCCTTCTCCTTTTGTCTGGTAAATATAGTCAGCCATCTGCTTGGCAAGTTCTTGATCCGGACAGCGTACCGGATTGTCTTCAATGGTACTCAAATCGTATGCGGTATAGTCTTTATCCAACTTGAATTCTCCTACCTGCGAAGTGAAGGCCGTGATGCGAACGCCGAGCTGTCGCAATGCCAGTTTGGCAAGGGTACCGGCTACTACACGGGCGATGGTTTCACGGGCTGAAGAACGTCCTCCTCCCCGGTGGTCGCGTATACCGTATTTTTGTGTATAGGTAAAGTCGGCATGAGAAGGACGGAATACGTCTTTCATGTTGTTATAATCGTTGGAATGCTGGTTGGTATTCCATACCACAAATCCGATGGAACATCCGGTAGATACCCCTTCATATATTCCGGAAAGAAATTCTACCTGGTCAGCCTCTTTTCGGGCTGTGGTGATGGCCGATTGTCCGGGACGGCGTCGGTCCAGTTCCTGTTGAATAAAATCCATGTCGATGGCGATACCTGCCGGAAATCCGTCGATAACTCCGCCTATAGCTTTTCCGTGTGATTCACCGAAACTGGTGAGACGGAAGATATTTCCAAAAGTGTTATTGTACATCGTTGTATAGTATAATTGATTGTGATTAGAATCTGCTTCCGGCGCCACCGCCTCCGAAGCTTCCTCCTCCAAAACTGCCGCCGCTGAAGCCGCCTCCACCTCTTCCGAAACCACCTCCAAAGAACGGACCGCCTAAGAAGGGACCTCCGTTGCCTCCCCGGTGATGGAATTCGTCGTCATCGACTTTTCGGTGAGTGTGACGTACGTGTCCGCAATTGCTGCACAGATAGGTGATTTCTTCGGTACGTACGCTGCCTACGCGTGAAATGGTACGAACTGAAACCTGTTGTAAGGTATGCTTATGGCAATTCGGACATTTGTTTCGTTGGCGTGCGGAATACCATAATAAGGCAGGTACAAGGATAAAGCAGCATCCCAGGATGATAAAAATTAGCAGTCCGTCTGATTCACCTTCGGGAGGAGTGGGAGCTCCGGAACTTTTATCCAGTACTTGTCGTACGGCCTGAATACCGGCTACCATACCGGAATCCCAGTCACCTTTACTTAAATAGGGATTCATGTAACGGATTTGGATGCGTTTACAGATGGCATCGGGAAGAATACCTTCCAGTCCATATCCGGTAGCAAACTGGATACATCTTTCTTCTGTGACCAGCAGAATGACCAGTCCGTTGTCTTTACCTTTCTGGCCTACTCCGTTTTTCTCTCCCAGTTGGTAGGCAAAGTCGAAACAATCACCGCCTTTTATTTGCCGTACGGCTACGACCACGGTCTGGATGCCGGTATCCATTACAGCTACAGCCGCTTCACTAAGAATTCCGTCAGGATTGCTGACATACCGTGTCCGGTCTTGCAGGTGTACCATGGGAACCTCTTCTACTTTGTATCCTTCAGCTCGCAAAGTGCTGAAGGCAGTTGCCAGTAAAAAGAGTATTCCGAATAAAGATGTTCGTTTCATTGTGAAGAGGGTAGGTTAGAACTTCACTTCAGGTGCCTTTTCGCTGCCTTCTTCAGCTTCGAAATAAGGACGCTTTTCAAAACCGAACATGCTTGCGACGATATTTTTCGGGAAACGGCGGATGCTGGTATTGTATTCGCGTGCAGTTTCGTTGAATTTACGACGTTCTACGCTGATACGGTTCTCAGTTCCTTCCAACTGTGCCTGCAGTTCCTTAAAGTTTTCATTGGCTTTCAACTCCGGATAGTTTTCTGTCACAGCCAACAGTCGGCTCAATGCACTGCCCACAGCTCCTTGTGCTTTCTGGTAGGCTTCAATTTTTTCAGGAGTCAGGTCTTCGATGTCGATGGTCATCTGAGTAGCTTTTGCTCTGGCTGATACCACCGCATCGAATGTTTCTTTTTCGTGTGCGGCATATCCCTTAACGGTATTGACCAGATTAGGAATCAGGTCAGAGCGTCTCTGATATTGGTTTTCTACGTTGCTCCATGCAGTGCCTACGGTTTCTTCCTGAGTGACTAAAGAATTATACGAACTGACGCAGTAAATCACAAGAACAGCTACTACTGCGATAACAATAATCCATGTTTTTTTCATACGTGTTATTTATGTTTTATGATTAGTTTCAATGGCAAACATACATAAAAATCTCATTTTTTCTATAATTCTGGAAGATTTTTATAACCACTTTATTAGCAAGCAGTTCTGAGGATAAGGTAAAAATGAGGTAATGATTTGGCAACCCTGTCTATTTCTACGTTCTGCTGTGAGTTGCTGTCAATGTCTCTCGTCTTGGTACAAAAGTAGCAATAAAAATCGGATACACATCAAAATGTCCCATGATTTTTATCACAGGACGTTTTTTATCTTCGCTGAATAATCCGGTTTAACCGTTACTTCTATTTTCGGCAAGTTGCGGGCTATGATTGCTGAAATTTATACTTTAATCCATACTCTTCCAACTTGCTATACAGCGTTGTACGTCCGATTCCGAGCAATTCGGCGGCAACCTTGCGGTTTCCGTTTGCCTGCTTCAACGCGCGTAAGATGCGTTCCTTGTCCTCCGCATCGTTTCGCAAGGCGAAGCTGACAGGTGAGGTCGGTTTCGTTACGGCAAGTTCCAGATGCTCTTTCATGACAACTCCCGTCTGTGCCTGCAACACCGCGCCCATTATCTTCTGCCGAAGCTCACGGACATTACCCGGCCACGGATGGGTCAGCAATGTCTTACGGGCTTCCGCATCGAACCCAGTCACGCTACATTCCAATTCATTGTTGGCAATCTCACGGAAGAACTCCGCCAACGGCATGATGTCCTCCTGACAGTCACGCAAGGGCGGAACAGTTATCTCGAAGTCGTGCAAACGGTACAGCAAATCCTGTCGGAAACGTTTTTCAATGACCGCTTTCTCCAGATCCTCGTTGGTGGCGGCGATGATGCGGACATTGAAGCTCTTGTCCGTCTTGTCACCTATAGGGCGGTATCTCCGTTCCTGTATGGCACGGAGTAACATCTGCTGGGTTTCCAATGCGAGATTGCCTACCTCATCCAAGAACAATGTGCCACCCTCTGCCTCATTGAAGTATCCTTTCTTTGTGCTGTCCGCACCCGTAAACGCGCCTTTGACATGTCCGAAGAATGCCGAGGGCGCAAGGTCTTTGGAGAGTGAACCGCAGTCCACAGGCACAAACGGTTTCCCTGCCCTTTTGCTCTTATCATGCAGATGGTGGGCGATATGCTCCTTGCCCGTGCCGTTCTCTCCGAATATCAGCACGCTCATATCAGTAGGGGCAACTAATCTTATCTGTTGCATGATTTTCTGAAAGGCGGAACTGTCACGGGCAAAAACGGGCATACGATTTCGTCCGATACTCCGTTCTTTCAGGATGGTATGAAGCAGAGGCATAAGTTTATCCTCCACAAGCTGCTTGGGGATATAGTCCAGCGAGCCGAGTTTCATACTTTCGACTGCCGTATGCACTTCGGCATAGTTGGTCATGATGATTAACGGTTGTGTCATGCCTTCCTTGCGCATCCATCGTAATAGGTCGATGCCGTCACCGTCGGGTAGTCGTAGGTCAGAAACCACGATGTCCCCGTCTGAGGCTTGTTGCAGAAGTTTCTTCGCGGTCGAGAGGTGGTAAGCCTGCACGGTACGGAATCCTTCCCGTGCCAGCAGGTTGCAGACAAACTCGCAATACACGATATTGTCCTCCACCACGATGATTCTTGTTTTATCCATTTTCGTATTTTTCCTTTCTTCTTTTGCCTGCCGGATAATTTCAGCACCTTTATCCAGCACAGCCGGTCACCGCTTTGCATATCGCTTCGTCATCTGGAGTGGCACTTCCATGAAGTTGGGCGTAAAGTTCCCTCAATGGCTGGTCGGCACGGAGAATCTGCCATGAACTTCGCAGATGGTGTGTAAGTGTGTCCAGTTCTTGGAGGTCTTTACGCTGTTCTGCATCCTTGACCGCCTGCATTTCCTTTTCGGTTTCCGCTATCAGTTTGTCCAGCATGACGGATTCATTGCCATAAGATAGCAGAGTGGAAAAATCCGGCTTTTCATCCAATATGCTGCTTAATGCGCATTTATCCGTAATCTCCATCAGTTCGGATATGGAGAACGGCTTGAACAGGCATCCGGCAAATCCACGCCCTATAAGTTCCTCCTTGCTGCAACTGCCCGAAGCGGTTGTCACGACTATGGGAATACTCTTCGAGTTGCCTACATTGGATGAGCGCAACAGTTCCAGCAGTTCAAAACCGCTTATCTCAGGCATATTCAGATCCGTCAGAAGCAGGCTGTATTCCTTTTTTCGTATCAGCTCCATCAGTACCGAAACATTGGTACAGGTATCGCAGTGCATCCCTTCATGGGCATACATTTCTTTCAACATAAGGAGAAGTACCTCGTCATTGTCGATGGCAATCACATCATGGCAGATATGATTATGGCGCATTTGCGCTTGAATTGTCTGTTCCGGCAGTTCCTCGGCTGTCTGCATGGGAATTTCCACCGTGAAGCGGCTCCCTTTGCCTTTCTCGCTTTCCAAGCGTATAGTTCCACCGAGCATCGCCACAATACGCTGCACGATGGACAATCCTAATCCGAAGCCGTCTTTTGCGGCGGCATTTGAAAGACGTTCAAATGCACCGAATACTCGTTGTTGCTCATCTTCGGTCATGCCCGTACCGGTATCTTCAACGATAAGTTTCAGCAAACCGTTATCATAATCCGCTGCCAATGATACACTACCGTTATCCGTGAACTTGATGGCGTTTGACAACAAGTTGTTGCCGATTTGCAGGATACGTTCCTTGTCGGTCAAAACCACCGCATCGGTGTGGCTCTCCACTATCAAAGTCAGCCCCTTGTTCATGGCAATGGGCATGAACTCCGTTTCAAGAATATGCGTGATTGCGGAAATCCTGCAAGGGGAAAGGTTGGGTTGCTCCTTGCCGTTGTCCAGACGGAAGAAATCCAGCAGCGTGTTGAGCATCTCCCGCATACGCTCGGAAGATTGCCGGATATTATCCACATACATGGTGCTTTTATCCGCGCTACAACTTTTCTGCATCAGTCCGGCATAGCCTCATTTTGTCAATCGTATTTTTTCGTGGTAGAAGTAGTTTACGATGACAGGTTTGCCTTTTTCCGAGCGTCCGTATGGCAGATCGTTTATACGATACGGGAAGCCCTGCTCCTTGGCGTAATTTGAAATGTCCTGCTCCAATGCCTGCCAGTATTCAAGCCTTTTTTTATTGTAAATTTCCTCGTAAAGCGGTATGAGGTCAGGATACTTCTCACGGATATACGTCATTATCCCGCCTTTGAACTGCCCGCGTAAATTCAGGTTTTCAAGCCAGATTAAATCAGCATAATCTTTTACCTCCTCTATTATTGCCTTCACGTCTGTTATTCTGGGGAATATGGGCGAGACGAAGCATACGGTGCGGATACCTGCCTCGTATGTCTGACGCATCGCTTTCAGACGGCGTTCAATGCTTACGGCGTTGTCCATATCTGCGCAGAACTGCTCGTCGAGCGTATTGACAGACCATGACACAGTCACTTTGGGAAAACTCTTCAACAGGTCGAGATCGCGAAGGACAAGATCGGACTTTGTGCATATCATAATCTCGGCATCGCTTCCTCGCAGCTCTTCGAGCAGCCTTCGGGTACGGTGGAATTCTTCTTCATACGGATTGTAACCGTCCGTCACAGACCCTATTACAACACGTTCACCGTCGTATTTATGAGGATTCGTTATCGGCTTCCAGTTTTTTACATCTAAAAACGTACCCCACGGCTCGGTGTGCCCGGTGAACCGTTTCATGAACGATGCGTAGCAATACCTGCAGGCGTGGGGACACCCTACATAAGGGTTGACCGAATATCCTCCCACCGGCAGAGAGGATTTGGTCATTACACTCTTTACATCTATTTCCTTTATTGTATCCATATTCATTGTATTCGTCTGGTAAATTGTTCCGGCAATTCCTGAATCATTCTTTCGTCGCCCATAATCGGCAGCAAATCCTCTTTCATGAACACCGGTATGCCATGAGCCTTTGCCTGTTCTGCAATGCTAAGCACCCATTCGGGGCGCGAATATGACTTTCCTTTTCGGTTTCCGGTCTCTGTGCCTATGACAATCCAGTCAATTCCCTCGAAATCAATCTCGCCGATATCATCGAAGAGAGGTTCAAACGTGACATGGTAGTGTCGTGCTTTGATATTCTTTTTCAAATCATCAATCCTCCTTTTCTCGGAACTGCGCGTGACGGTCACGCCCATCCATACGTTCTCGTCGTCAGAGGAGAAACTGATTTTGTCAGGGCGCTTCGTCAGAAAGATATAGGCGTGCTGGGGATTGCTGCTGATCCGCTCGAAAATTTCTGCGTTCCATTCAGGCTTCCAATCGGAGAAATCGCTCATTCCTGTCATGAGCCACACATGAGGACGGGACGTATCGATGATGCGCAGTTTTCGTTCCATGTATTCAGGCACGGAAAAGTCGTCGGTAATGTGGAAACGGCGGCAGTTGTTACGGGCATAGCAGTAAGGGCATCCTATAGTGCACCCTACCACTATGTTCATGTTTTTTATCAGGGATTTAATGCAGACACTCATAACACAACTGTTTCTCCGTCCTCCGGGATAATCAGCCGGCTCATGTCGGCTTCGTGATGCGTTGCCTCATTGCGCAGAATTGCACGGGTGGTCTGGCAATGGTCGATGGCATCCATGTGTACGGCTATCAGCTTGATATGCGAAGGCAATTCGTCAAGTATCTGCATCACTTCGTTCTCGTCGGGGATGATAGGACCGTCCGTTTTGGAAAATTCGGGAAAGATTGCACCTCCGGAGTTTACCACGATATAGTCAGGATTGAACCGTTCCACGGTGTCTCGGATACATGCTTCCCATCGGCAGTCACCCATTATATAAACGGTCGGGAAGCCCTCGGCTTTTAGCACATAACCTGATACAGGTCCCATCATCTGCCCGATCTGCCCGAAACCATGATGTCCGGTCGTGCGGTAAATGGATATGCCGTCTATTGTTTTTATTTCTTCGATGGGTATCACATTTGTAAATCCGTCGTTTCTGATGGCGTCCGCGTCCTGGGGCTGAACGTAGAAAGGAATTTCTTTGGGCAAATGTGTGGGGACACTCGGCTCGTAATGGTCGATGTGATTGTGGGTCAGGAGCACCATGTCCACGCCTCCGATAATATCCTGAATAGGAATGGTGAGGTGTACCCTCGGTGTTTTATTCACACCGAGGGCCGATATCAAAGTGCCTTTGTCGGCTAAAACGGGGTCAATTAGCATGGTGTGTCCCGCATACCTGATTTTCAAGGTGGCATTGCGCACCAATTGTACTGTAGATGTCTTTTTCATGACTATATGTCTTGTTATTGATTACGGGTGCAAAGTTCGGAAGAATCCGGCGAAACATCTATGCCTGAAAAAACGGTAATTATGCCATTTTGATAAATGAAATTATTATCTTTGCAAAAACGACAAGGATATGGACGAGATAATCAACCCTGATCGACTGGTCAGCGTACCGTTCAACAAGACACGCTGCGGCGTGGATTTTTACATCAATACTGCCATAAACAAGGACATCGGACTTGTGCTGACAGAAAACAAGCGGTTTAAGACAGACTTCTTCAGCTTCTACTTTTTCCGTAAGGCAAACGGATATTTGCTACTGAACTTCCGCAAGATTGAACTGCGCGACGGCATGGTTCTCCTGCTTTCACCCCATCAGCAACAAGAGTGGCATGTAGATGAGACGGCGTTGGATTACACGTTCCTTATATTCCGCGAAGATTTCATGCGTACTTTTATCGCCGACAAGTTCTTCGTTTTTCGCCTTTTGTATTGTTACCAGACAGATACGCCGCCTTACATCAATGCCACACATGACGAAATGAAGGAATATATGCGGCTGCTCGGAAAGATTAAGTATGAGCTGATGAATCCAGTGTCCGATACGTACAATATCATTGTTTCCTTACTATATTATCTTTTGCTGATTATCAATCGTACATACGCTGCCGCCTATTGCTTGCCCGCTGAAATTGCTAAAAACAATTTCGCTTTTCGGTTCAAGGACTTGTTGGAACAGAATATCCGCACCCACCAGCGGGTGCAGGAATATGCAGACATGCTTCATGTCAGTCGCATCACACTCAATAACTCAGTAAAAGCCCAATTCGGAGTATCAGCTACCCATTTGATAAAACAACGTCTGCTTGAGGAACTGAAGAACGAATTGCTATTCTCCAACCGCACTGTCAGTGAAATGGCGGATGATTTCAATTTCTCTGATCCGAGCCATCTCATGCGCTTCTTCAAACAGCAAACAGGCAAAACATTTACTCAGTACATGACGGATTACAATAAAGGCATATACGAATAACTTCTTAATATAGTCGATAGCGGCTATCGAAATATGGTTGTTGATGTTCAGGCGTTTTTGTACTGCATGAACCATTTTACGATTTCTGGATCTTCGTGCGAGCCGAGTAAGAAAGGCTTGTCGGTATCCAGCGTCTTTATCCGTGCCATGTCGTCGGCCGACAGGGTGAAGTCTAATATGTCGAGATTCTGCTTCATGCGTTCCGGTTTCACAGACTTAGGAATAATTATGCACACTGATATTTATCGCGCCCGGACAGGTGTTCGGTGCGGAAGATGACGGCATGCAGTTCCAACCAGATGGCTACCTGCTTATGTTCCATCCCGACCTGCTGCGGAATACACCTCTCGGGCGGATAATGCGTGAATATTCGTTCTTTTCCTACGAGACAAACGAGGCATTGCACCTTAGTGTGGAAGAACGGCAAATCATCATGGATTGCTTCCACAAGATTCAATATGAATTGAACCATCCGATACACCGTCACAGCAAGAACCTCATCACAGACAGCATCAAGACGTTCCTTGATTACTGCACACGTTTCTATGACCGCCAGTTCATCACACGCGACAACCAAAACCGAGACATCCTCGCAAGATTTGAGCGGTTGCTTGACGAATACTTCCATGATGGGGCTGCTAAACGGATAGGCTTGCCCACTGTACAGTATTGTGCAGACAAGCTCTGCCTCTCGCCCAACTATTTCAGTGATTTATTGAAAAAAGAAACAGGTTCAACCGCCCTGCATTTCATTCATGACAAGTCTATTGAAATAGCCAAGACGGAACTTGCATCTACAGACGACACCGTTAATGAAATCGCCTATAATCTCGGTTTTCAGTACCCGCAACATTTTACCCGACTGTTCAAGAAAGAGGTAGGTTACACTCCGAATGAATATAGAGCGCAAGTGTCGTGAGAATTGGATTAGTACAGAATATTAGAACCCAACACCTCTCTTGCGCTTAACTTTCTTCCTTCTGCGAAGTATATCCACCATTTCCTGATTGGCTTCCGCATCAGCAGCGTTATAAGATGAGCCACTGCTTTTTAGCAATCCCCAAGAGCCGTTGAACAACTCGCTTTGTGCCGTGCCGGACGGTGCGCTTGGTGTAGCCGTTTCATATATTCCGGCTGTTATTCCCATACGTTCCCTGCATCTGTTGTGCTGCAAAGCCGCGTCAATCTTGGAATAACTGAAACGCCTGTCCACTTTGGAGCCGTTGAAATGGTAGCCATTCATGGAGAATACAACACCCTGCACCTCGCTGGTCTGCCCCTTATGCTTGAAATGTACTTCCACTCCCTGCCGTTTCAGGTTGGCGATAAGCACGTTCCAGTTGCCGCATCTGCCGACTTCCATTTTGATGATGTCGTAAAGCGCATATTTCGTCCTGTCTGGCTCTTTCAGGCGGTTGCGTTTGACATTGTCCTTTCCGCCAGCCATATGCAAGCCGTATTTCAAGGTCAATTCCTTGCAGATGCGGGTACTGCGCAGACGCTCGTGCCTGTCCGATATGGTATTGCCGTTGTTGTCTATGCGGTTGAAAGCAATATGCACGTGCGGATGCTCCTTGTCGAAATGCTGGGCGATGAAGAACTGCGTATTCTTGATTCCCATCCGTTCCATATATTCAAGCGCGATGCCTGCCATGATACGGTTCGTCAGCCGTAACTCATCCTCTTTGGAAAAACTCAACGCGATATGTCCGACAGGTTTTGTCACCTTATCGTTCATCCGTGACTGGGCATTGAAACTCATGGCGATAGTTTCCAGATTTTCCATAAACAAGCCTTCGCTTGCTACTATCTGCGTATCCTTCTTCTTGTCGATGATGTAATCCACCACACCCTTGAAGTCGCTTCCTTTTACGATTTTCGCCATCATATCCCTATCTTGGTTATAAGTTCATGAATCCTTGCCACTGCCACCTTGCAGTCCCACCGTTCATCGTGGAAGCCTCCGGCGTTTGCCTTACGCGCAAGCTGGTTGAGATTGTTAGCCATGCCGCAGAGTTGGCGGATGTATCCGGCATGTTCCTCCGACAGCCGTTCTTTCACATGACCGTTACGGAAACATTCCCTCATGTACTCGCTTGGTGATACGCCCGCCTCATGCGATCGTGTCAGCAGGCGGAAGTAGTCGGCTGCCGTCATTTTCACTGCGATACGGTATTTCAGTTTCTCGGTTGCTTCCTTCTTGGGGCGACCTCCCTTGTTGCGTTCCTTGTGTTCCTTTGTCTGTTCCATATTTTATTCCTTTTAATTCGGTTACTGATTCAACTGTATAGACCGACGGGATGCCACCTCCTGCAATTTGGATGGTGGGTGGCAAGCGGTTTCGGTACACCCGAAACACAAACTTGCTACCTCCCAATCCTTAAGGAATGAGTTTCGGGCATCTCCCGTTTTTCTCATTCGGGATGTCATAATCCCAACCCTTTCTTCTTGGGTTTTACGATAGTTCTTGGCGGTGGACTAACGGCTAATTTCTGCCGGATTCCACGCAGGTAATCGTTCAGGTCTTTATGCCCTTTGTAGTTGTCGGAGAAGTCGCGGATGCGTCCGGCGAACTTCCTTTCCAATTCCCGATACGCCTTTCTTCCCGCCTCGTCATTGTCGAGCATGCAGTGGATACGTCCATACCCGTGCAGCACATCTATAGCTTTGGAAACATTGGCAGTCGAATTGAGGATGACGTAATCCTGCCTGTCAAGGTCGGGCAAGTTCGAGCAGTTCCTCTTCCGCAACGTGAGGAATGAAAGATAGTCCATCATGCCCTCGAATACAAGGCATTTCTCTCTCGCTTCTCCCTGTTGCCGAATATGGCTGATGTCTTTGGGTGCGACACAGCCTTTGAAAAAACGGTTACGCACTTCAAATCCTCCCGCCACATTCGGAAAACCGATGGCGAAATAGGGCTTGCCGTTATGGGTGAAGTGGAGCTCTTTACATTGCGCCTTTGCCAAAGCGATGTTTATGCCCCGTTCCTGCAAGTATCGGAGCAATGCCGGATGGGTGAGTTCGCCCACCTCCAAATGTTGGAAACTCGGTTCGGATGCCTGCTGGCGAAAAGAGAAAGATATGGGACGGATGTGTGGTGCCTGTTCCGCTATCTTGCCAAGCAGATAAGGCACATGGTCGGATGCGTACAGTACCCCTGCAAGTGCGATGATGTTACCACCTCTTCCCAGTCCATAATCGAACCACAGGTTGCGGTCGGTGTTCACCTTGAACGAGGCTTCCGTTTCCTGACGGAACGGGGATTTATACCACAGGCAGTTTCCCTGTTGCTTTACGGGCGAATAACCCAAACTTTGCAGATAGTCCGCAATTTTGATTTGTTTTGCTTCTTGGATGTTCATGATATAATTTCTATGGATTTGATGATGACTGTAAAAACGTTGATTTGATGAATGAGATATGTATTGTCCTATACGTTAATGCTTTATATTCTCAACATCTTCTCAACAAACCACTCACAAATAGAGAATCCAACAAACTGATGCTGTTTCCCTCTCAACTTTTCTTTTCGATTGTTGAGAATTTGTTGAGAGTGTATGCTGTTTATTATCAGTATGGTTATATCATTATTCATCAATTCAACAAAAAAAGAATAGTATTACAGGGATTCAAGTTGTTCCCTTGTGACGGTGTAGAAACGACCGACTCTTTTTATCGGCTCATATCGGCACTCCCGATTGTAATTGAATTGGTAAGTGGTATATGTAAGCCCGTTAGAGGCAGGAGTAAGTTTCCAACATTCCTGCAATACCTTTCTGACTTGGTGCTTCTCCACCTTTACCTGCGAATGTACCAGCAAAAGAAGAATGTCGTTGTGGCAGAACGAGAATGTGTCCGTGCCGACACTTTCCATAATGTCAAGGATAAGTTCGCACATCTCTATCTCCAATCGGTTGCGGTTGCTGCGGATAATCTTCTGCAAGGCTTCGGTATGCAGCAAAGAGGGCGCAAACCACATACGGCTTTCCTTTTCGGTGGAAAGTTGTCTGTATTGCAGGTAATACAGAAAGGCAGGTATCTCAGCTTTCAGCTTTTGCAGGAAGTCTGTGTCATCGGATTGCAGACGGTCTATCTTGCGCACCCAATAGCGTGTTTCACCTGCATCAATGATAACAGGCAGATACTCGTTGTTGGAGCATAGCACGAACTTGGCAAAGAACGCTATCTCGTCACGGTCTTTGCCTTTGGCTTCCACCTTGTAGGAAAGTGTGGTGCTGAGGTTCTTCAACCGCTCGCTGTCCTCCCTGCGGTTGAGCAATACCTCGTCCACCACGATGAGCAGTTTTCCTGCCCAGTCGGAATTGAACTGGCTGCGGAAGTCCTCGTTGGTATTGAAAGTGACATTGTTTTGAAACACAGCTTTCAGGAAGTTCAGGAATGTACTCTTGCCCGTGTTGCGTTCTTCTGATACCAACAGCAGGATAGGCAGTTTCTGCACGGGTTGCAGGTAGAGCAATTGAAGATAGTCCATGCCCAATTCATACTGTTCACCGAAGATATGGCGCACCAATGACCGGATACAGGGAAACTCGCCTTGTTGCGGACGGTGTCCTATCGGCTCGTAGAGATTCAGGAACTTGTCCACCACGGGACGGTAGTCCACATGGTCGGGGACGGTGCAGAAGCCGTCGTACTTCGGCACGGTGGCGAGATAGTCCTTGCCGTAGTCCTGCCGCAGTGTTTCGTTGTTCCACACGATGCGCTTCTTCACATAGCCTCCGTTCAGACGGGGCTGGTTCACTAACTTGTAGAGGGTAGTACCCACACGGATAAACTCCTCATTTTCAAAGTTGCCTTGTTTCATTAGCACTTCATTTTTTTGTTTAATCAGTGCAAAACTCGGCAATTAGCGCAGAACGGATTAACAACTCACGCATACCTCACGTAAGATTTTCTTGGATTTGGCTTTATGACATACAACAAAAGCCCGAAGAAATGCCATTCTAATGGATTTTTCTTCGGGTTTGTCGTAATCGTACGTATGAATGGCAATACACCTATTCACATACTCGTATAAATACATTGTTGGCAATGGGAATACGCATAGGTCTCACTACTTCATGTCGTCATATCATTAGAACTTATGCCTGATAATTAGACATATCCCAACCATTTATACCCAGCGAAAAGAAGATATTTGTTTTCTCTTTTCGCAAGTACAGCCTTTTAAATATGGCATTGCGCACCTGTTCCGCACCGAAGCTGTCAATGCGGAAAGCAAGTGCGACTATCATCGGAAAGCTGAACACATCGGCATGATACCCGTTCTCCTGCCGAACATACTTCTGTACCTCGTATTCTTTTAATGCTCCACTGTTATAGATGTTTCTGATGGCAGAACGAAGTGTCGGAGCAATTACTCCGAACAGTTCCACCAATTCCGGCTCGCTCATCCAAATGTTTGAGACATTCTCCGGCATGATGATATTGCCGGATTCATTCACTGTTATGCTGTTTCTTCTCATACTCATGACATCGTTATTCCGTTAAACGTCTTACTCAGTTTGTCGCCGAACATGGTCAGGTCGTTGTCGAGCTTCTGCGTGGTTATCTTTGCGTAGAGTTGGGTCGTGACTATATTCGTATGTCCCAACACACGGCTTACGCTTTCAATGGGCATCCCCTTGCTCAAAGCTAATGTTGCGAAGCCATGACGACTGCAATGAAATGATATTGACTTGGTTATGCCACATTCCCTTATCATCCGTTTCAACGGTTTGCAGATAGACCAATAGTTCAAGCCGGGGAATATACGATTGTCTTTCTGCATCGGTCGGTAGCGTTCGACTATCTGCAAGGGTATATCCAGCAGCTTCACTTGGAAGGCGACTTTTGTCTTGTGGCGTTTGGACAATATCCACTTCTCGCCGTTCACCTCCACGATGTTGTCATTCGTCAGTTCCTGAATGTCCACGAATGACAAGGCGGTGAAACTGGCAAAGATGAAAATGTCACGGATGTATGCGAGCTTGCTGTCTGCAAACTCATGTGTCATGACCGCTTTCAGTTCATCCTCCGTCAGATATTCCCGTTCTTTCACATTGGGGCTGATATGAAACTGGATGAAAGGATTGCGCGGTATCAACCCGTTATAATGCGCTTTCATGACCACGCCTTTCAGCCACATACAGTTTGCCCATATCGAACCGTTCC
>OODA01000652.1_pt1 | contig 17521 bp, 18 predicted proteins | sample 1671341 | NCBI WGS metagenome assembly OODA01 (sample SAMN06348147, study PRJEB24527) | human gut metagenome | biome: human gut; feature: ankylosing spondylitis patient; material: feces | host: Homo sapiens | place: China | collected 2015-10 | reverse complement strand
TTTCTTCCAGGCGGCAATCTGCCATTCCTGGTTTCCGGCTGCAAAATTACGGCTTAAAAAATAATCCTACGGTAACAATTGTGACCGTAGGATATTAAAAAAACATAAAAAGAGTGTGGGGGAACGGATTTCGTTTTCAGCAGGGCTATTATTGCAGCTGCGAAATTTTCTGCATCAAATCATTCAGGCTCATGGCTCCGCTCTGTCGCCAGAGCATTTCTCCCTTTTTGAAGAGCATGAGGGTAGGGACCGACTGAATGCGGTACTGCATGGACAGTGCCTCGTTCTTGTCTACATCTACTTTCAGGATTCTGATGTCATCGCCCATCTTCTCCTTCAGCTGTTCCAGGATAGGGTGCATCATCTTGCAAGGTCCGCACCAGGTAGCGAAGAAATCTACCAATGTCAGCTGTTCGCCGTTAATCATTTCATTGAATTTTTCCATCATAATTGATATTTAAAAGTTATTACTTGTTTTTATCGGTGCAAAGATAAGAAGAATCCGGCATTCCACCAAATTATTCAGTCTATGTGGCGATAGATGAAGTCTATTGACGTAGCGCCGGATATGTCTTTCCTCCGTTAGGCGTTCCGGCTGATTTGCAATCGGCCGTCAAAAAATGTCCTAACTTCTTTATATTCTGGGGATATGATAGCGCTCTAAAGATAAGTTTTTATTCTAGTTACGCAAGAAAATCAGAGGAAAAGCTTTGGTGTCTTAAAATAAAGTCGTAACTTTGCAGCTGAAAATTAATAGATGGAGGAAGAATATGGCAAATTATATCAGATTTGACTGGGCGATGAAGCGCCTGCTTCGCAACAAGGCAAACTATGCCGTGCTGGAAGGCTTTATGTGTTCTCTGCTGAACGAGAAATTCAAGATCAACCGATTCCTGGATAGTGAGAGCAATCAGCAGACCGAGAATGATAAATTCAACAGAGTGGATATCCTGGCAGAAAATGAGAAGGGAGAATTCATCATCTTCGAGATACAGAATACCCGGGAACATACCTATTTCCACCGTATGCTCTATGGAGTTTCCAAGGTTATCACAGATAATATCAGTCTGGGCGATGATTACGACAAGGTGCGCAAGGTATATTCCATCAATATCGTGTATTTCACATTGGGACAGGCCAAGGATTATGTATATCATGGCAAGACGATGTTCCAGGGACTGCATCAGCCGGATGATATTCTGAAACTCTCCAACCGACAGAGTGAATTCTTCTTCGGTGATGAAATTCCTCAGGGTCGCAAGACGAATCGTGAGGCAGGCGATATATTCCCGGAGTATTATCTGCTCTGCGTGAACAACTTTGATAAGCTGGCGGTGAACAATCTGGATGAATGGATCGAGTTTCTCAAGACCGGCGAGATCAGCGAGGCAGCCCAGGCTCCAGGTTTGGCTGATGCCCGCAAATGCCTGGACATAGATAAGTTGACCGTAGCGGAAAAGAATGATTATGTCCGTCACATGGAGAATCTGCGCTATCAGCGCAGCGTTATCAAGACGGGTTATGATGATGGCTGGCAGGAGGGTCATGCCGATGGCCGAGAAGAAGGTCGTGCCGAGGGTCGTGCCGAAGGTCGAGAAGAAGGTCGTGCCGAAGGAGCCAAAGATGAGAAGAAGGCCACTGCCCATCGCCTTCTTGCAATGGGCTTGTCTGCCGAGCAAGTGGCAGCAGCAACCCAGTTGTCACTAGATGAAATCAAGAAATTATAGCTGCTTTTTGAAAAAGATAAAGGGAGATTTCGCCAAGAAATCTCCCTTTGTCAGCTGTTCGCCGTTAATCATTTCATTGAATTTTTCCATCATTATTGATATTTAAAAGTTATTACTTGTTTTTATCGGTGCGAAGATAAGAAGAATCCGGCATTCCACCAAATCACTCAGTCAATGCGGCGATAGATGGAGTCTATTCATTTAAAGGTTACAACCTGATGCCGTATTTCCTGATGCCTTCTCCCATCATCTCCTCCGGAATGAATATCTTGAGGGTATCGACTAGGGTGTTCAGCATCCGCTCACGGATGTAATCCTCCCTGATATAGAGCGATATGCGCCGCTGCGACAGATAATCTCCTTCTATCTTTCTTACATTCCTCTTCTGCTCCTCACTCAGGAAGGGGAGGTGCATCTCTGGAATGATGGTGAAGCCACCATTCTCATCCACTATCCTTATCAGGGTCTCGATGTTGCCTGCCTCATAGATATGATGACCCTTGCTGCGCGCCTTGCAGAACGAAAAGGCACTGTTGCGCAGACACTGTGCCTCCTTCATAATCCACATGTTCTCATACTCCAGATTCTCTGGCTTGAAAACAGGGAGCTTGCGCCAGCAGCTCTCGGCAAGATACACATAGAACTTCTCCGTGTAGAGCGGTATCTCCAGAATGCCTTCACGGATATTGTCGGAGATGGCTATGCCGGCATCCGTCTCACCACGAAGCAGGGAATCGAGCATGAAATCAGCCTTCAGTTCCTGAATGTTGAGATCCACCGATGGATAGTTTTCCCGATAGTGTCTGATGAACTTGGGCAGGATGTAGGGGGCAATGGTTGGACCCACGGCGAGCGACAGTCTTCCGCCTATCTCTCCCTTATCTTCCATCACGATTTCCGAGATGCGTTCTATCTCCTGCAATGCCGTTTCTGCCTGACGGATAATCTTCTTGCCTGATGCAGTGGGAGATACGGTCTTGTTGTTTCTTTCGAAGATACGGGTATCCAGTTCTTCCTCCAGTTTCACAAGCATGGCACTGAGCGTGGGCTGCGAAACCAGGCAAGCCTCTGCTGCTCTCGCAAAATTGCGAAAGCGGTTGAGTGCCACAATATATTTCAGTTGCTGTAAATTCATATCGCTATTCTATTTATATCAGCCAAGTACAGGGCTTATCTTGCCTTGAGTTTGCAGATGAGTTGAGTCATGTTGCCCATCGGACAGAAAACACACCAGGTTCTAGGGCGATAGAAGATGGTGAGTAGCACACCCACTATCAGCGAGGTGAGCATGATGCCATAGAGACCGAAGGCAAATTGAGCCTTCCAGGGTTCTATCTCTACAGGATATGCCCAGTGCCAGGGAACATCAAAGCTCCATCCGAAAACAGCCATGAACAGCGGAATCATAAAACAGATGACTCCCAGCCATGCAAACACGATGTTGAAGAATCCAAGAGTGAAATAGGTGGCAGATACCAGCCACAGATAATCACTCCACTTCTTGCTTTTTTGTCTTGCCATAAAAATGCTTTTTATCTGTTATCTCAATACCTTGTGCATGACTCCTGCCGGACAGTTCTTTTCGCAGATGCCGCAGCCTATGCACAAATCCTCGTTTACTACTGCATAACATCCCCGGTAGATGCTGATGGCATCTCTGGGACATACTTTTACGCAAACACCACATGCCACGCAGCGGTCGTGCTCGCTTTGAGCCTTGTATTTTGCCATCTGCTTTTATTGATCGGTTAGTTTATCCAACTGCTCTTCCAGAAATTCTGCCGCATCGGCTACGCAGAGCGGGCATTCTCTGAGTATCTTACCTGTGCCTACACCTTTGAGAAGCTTGCACTGGGTAGCCCCATTACGCTGCTGGAATTGGGTCATAATCTGTCGCATCGCCTTGACAGACTTAGCCTTATCCTTGGTGGCAAGGCCTAATACCACTCCTGCTCCTACGAGGGCACCGCAGGTTCCTTCCATGTTTCCCATTCCTGCAGCGAAGGCATTGCCTACATTCTTGAGTGTCTCTTCGTCCATACCAGTATAGTCATGATAGGTACAAACCACTGCCTGGGTACAGTTGTGAGACCCACAACGCTTCTTCTCTGCTGCAATTTCTTTTCTTGTTTCCATTTTTTTTCTTGTTTATTTGAATTTTGCTGCAAAGATACGGCTTTTATAATAGATAAACGAAAGATTATGGCTATTTTATCATAGAATCTATCTATTGTATTCTGCTTTCCGACGGGCTATGCATACGAGTGCATGCCCGTGAGGAAGTAGTTCACACCGAAGTAGGTCATGGCGATACTCAGGAAGGCTAGGGTGATGTAGATGTGATATACCAGCGGCTTGCGGAAAACCGGTAGACTCTGCGTATGTACCACCACAGCATAAATCATAAAGGTGATGAGCGCCCACGTCTCCTTGCTATCCCAACTCCAGTAATTACCCCAGCTCACGTTAGCCCAGATGGCTCCGATGAAGATACCAAATCCCATGCAGGTGAGGGCAGGGTAGAGGAACACACGGCTCAATGCCTGGAGTTCTTCGCCATGAGAGCGCATGCAGATGCCCATGATGCCGCAGATGAAAGTCAATGATAGCAGGGCATAGCTCATCATGATGATGCTTACGTGCATACTCAGAAGAGGACTATTCAGTACTGGCATCATCTGTCCGATGGCTGGATCCATCTGGTTGATATGACTAACAAGCAGGAAGAACCCTGAGAGTAAGAAGCCGAATACCATCACCAAGCGGATTCTGAACTGCATGAAGATAGCTATCAGCATCACAAACCAAGCCACTGTGAGCATACTCTCATAGCCATTTGACATCGGTACGTTGCCGCTGATAATCCATCTTAATGCCAATCCGAAGGTTAAGGCAAGGAAGGATACGCCAAGCAGGATAGGCAAAGCGATGTTCAATACCTTGATTTCTTTCTTCTTCGTCATGCGATAGATGGTGTAGAAGAGGGCAATGAAGCCCAGTGTGAGGTTTGCCATGAAGAGAATGGTGGCAAAAGGAAAGGCATTATTGATGCGTTCTGCCTTATACTGTGTAGCTGTTGGCAGCGAATTACCGCTACTAACCTCCTGATATTTCTTCATCTTGACGAAGAACTCATTTACACGGCTGATATTTCCTGCCTTTACATCACCATTCAGCAGAGAGAATACGTTCTTGATATAGAGTGCATGCTGCTGCTCTACGGCTTCTGGCAACTTATCCACCGGTGAAAACCAGGTGGTGGTGCCAGCCTTGATGAAAGGATGATTCTTGGTAGCTTTCACGTTCTTGGTGAAGGTGTAAGGAAGAACTTTCAATGAGATACCTTCTCGCAACTCCATGATGATTTGTATCTTGCCATCGATATCGGCGGCTTGCTGATGGAACTTGTCCTGCTGACCATTGTAGTATTCCTGAACATACTGTCCGATGGTATAGCCACCCATCTCACGATTGAAGAAAGTATTGAGCGAAGCATAGTCAGGCAGATTCATCGCTGTTTTCATTTCTCCGCTCTTGATCTTGATGAAAGGCTCGTTTGCCCAAGTATTTCCATAGAATACCCAACCAGAGAGTACCTGTTCTGCAGTCAATCCCTGATAGCTCCTGGCTCCATATATCTTCTTGCAGAAATCGAGGGCAAAGGTCTGTACCGGACAGATGCGGTCGTTGTAGAGAATATGAAGCTCGCCAAACTTCTCTGCAGTTTCCTTTGGCAATACTGCATTTTGGAGATTGCCTGTTGCAGGTTCTGCATGCAGTGTCTGTATATTGCCCATGCTGAGGATGAGGGCTGTCATCAAGGCTCCCTTCTTGAGCAAAGGACTCTTCAGTAGTTTGCGATAACCGCCCTTAGGGTCGAAGAGCATCCATACGAGGGAAATGAAGAGCAGCGCATAGCCAGTATAGGTGACTGGTATGCCGTATGGATCGGCATTGATAGCGAGCACGCTTCCCTTGCCGTCTTCATCGTAAGATGACTGATAAAGACGGTAAGACCGGTGGGAATATATGTTGTTCATCGAAACTTCGCCTTCGCTCTTATCATCTCCGTCTATTACGGTGAATTTTGAAGAATAGTCAGCCACGGCGTTGGTACCATCGTGCATCTTCGCTTCAAACTTCTGCAGGCAGAGCGAGAAAGGGAGTTTCTCTTCCTTCATACCCTGCTCTTCATCCTGAGCCATATAAGTATCTGTAGGCTGACCGATGCGCAGATGAATCATGCCCCGTTTAGCCGATATATGTGTGAGCAATGCCCCAGCAAGGATGATGATGAAGGAGAGATGGAGTGCCAATGTAGAAGCGCACTTCACTTTTCTTTTGATGATGTAGAACGCACCTAGGGCAGCGAGTACTGCCCAGATAAGAATGAACCACCATGCCCCATAGTAGTGGGCATGGGCATAATCCGTGCCCTGGCTTTTCTCCACGATGGTGGCGGCTGCCATGCATACGAGCACAAGGATGTAAAGAATGAATATAATCTTTTTAACCATACTTAGTTGGAATCTTGATAGAATTTCCGCTGCAAAATTACGATATTATTCGGAGACGAGCGAGAGATAATCCGTATATTTGTAGATTCTGATAAAAAAAGCTGCCAAATGCTTTTGATAGCCTGGCAGCTTTTCTTATTTTTGTTTCTTCTTGTAATATCTTATGATTAGATAGAACGCAGGAACTTAACCACTGCATCACGATCGCTCTTCGATGCCTTGTAGAAGTTGATGGCTGAAGAGTAAGCATGACTCTTCTTGCTGTAGCAGTGCCACATGATGGCTTCCACCTCGTTGCGGGCACGGCAGTCGTGCAGGCGGTCTTCTGCACCTGTGTTCAGATAGCTCAAGCCACGACCCCAGAGTGGAGTGGTGCGGCACCATGATCCGTGGATGTCGTTCATCATATAGAGCTTGTGCTGAACGAAATCAGAATATGGATAGATGGTCTGGTTCTGATAACGAGGCAACTTCTTGTCTGCGAGATACTTGGATGTTACGTAGTTGTCATCGCCAGTCTTCCATGATGGCTTGTGACAGCTGGCGCAGCCCCATTCCATGAAGAGTTTTTTACCCTGCTGTACCTGTGGATCATTCAAGTTGCGGGCACGAGGTACTGCAAGTCCACGATGCCATACCATGAAGGCATAGAAATCGTCCATGCTCTGCTCAGGCTTGAAGATTTTGTACTTGTTGTCAAACTGGTTGGTCTTTGGATCCAACAGGTTTGCCACTGCTTCCTTGATGCCCTTGTCGGTACCATCAGCATAATAAGGAGAAGTAGGATCCTTCTTGATGGCTGCAATCACGTCCGCATTCTCTGACATCGCCTTAGCCCAAGGAGTGGTGGTGTAGAGACAAGGACGGTCCTTGCGGGTTACATTGGTGATGTTCCAGATGGCGTTGGCACCAGGTCCATCCTGCAAGCTACCACGGGTCAGGGCATAAGTGAAGCGCTTGATGAGCTTCTTGTTGCCGTCGGTGGTGTTAGGATCGAATGCTGTGCCATCTGCATGCACACCACCCGTAGCATACTTACTGTCTCTGCCGAAGCTGGTATAATAGGCACCGGCAGTCATCTCCATGGTGTTGGCGTCAAACATGCTTGGGTTGATGTATTCGCTTACATCCTTGCCTTCTTTCTTGAAATAAGAAGCCTCCGACTTATATTGAGCTACGATGTCCTCGCTAGGGATGGCATCGATGAGACCCGTACCGCCGATACCGATGGTAGATTCCAAGCGAACAGCATAGTTGCTTGGACGCGGATTGGTATTGAATGCATCCTGAGGAATGGTAATCTCTGGATAAATCAGATCAAACTTCTCGCCATCAGGGAACTGCATGGCAGGAATCTCATCAGTCTCCATCTTGGCAATGTGCAGCCAGCTCATGTTGATCTTGCTCTCGTCGACAGGAGGGAGGAATGGAGACTGTGCCTGAGTCTGAGGCATACCGGTTACCTCGGAGATATATTTACCATCGTTAGAACCCTCAGAGATAGGATGATAAACTACGAGCAGATAGCCGTTACCATTACCATAGCGGGTTTCATACTGTGCCTTGCGCTTGCCATGACCATACTCTGGGTGACAGTCGATGCAGGAAGAGCGGACAGAAGCAGGACCTAAGCCCTTGAAGGCACCCGTGTTCCAGGTATACTGGCGCTCGAACATCTGCTCGCCGATAAAGAACTGCTTGAAGAGTTCTGGGTCGTTGTCAACGGCAGGTGTCTGGTCTGAGTAGCAGTTGGAATTCGTGTTATCTGTTGTACCCAGCTTACCACCTGGATACCACTCATCCGCAGTAAAGTTACCCACTTCCTTGCCTACGTAAGCGGCATCAGTTTCCTGAATCTCGACTTTGTTGTCGTCATCAGAACAGCTGGCCATTGTCATTGCCAGAGCCATGGCGAACGACATGTAGGCGTAATTCTTAAAATTCTTATTCATAATGTATTTTCTTTGTAATATATTATATTTTAACCCAAATGACGTAGCTTCGCTTCTATTGAAGAAAGCAAAGCTACGTTTTCCTTTATTCTTGTTGTTTCTGCTGTAATGGATAGATTACTTAGAAACCTTCAAATTGCGGAACCACTTACCTGCATTGTTCAACTCGTCATCCAGGGTGTTGATCTTGTCGATGCAGGTCTTCACCTGAGCGTGGGCAGGATTATCAACGAAGGCGATGCCGCTCTTCTTGGCAGACTCCAATGAAGCAATTGCCTCGTCAAGCGCTGTGTTCAATGCGCTGTAGCCACTGTAGTTGTACTTCTTCATGATGGTCATCAAAGAATTAGCCTCAGGAGTGGTGGCATTTACATCACGTGTACCATAGAGGGAGTTCTTGATAGAGTAGATGTTGTCCTGGTAGTCGATGAATGAACGCTTGCTGTATGGAGACTCGATGTAGTCTTTAGACTCAGCTTCGCCATCCTCTGTTGTACCGCCCTGACCGGTAGCTACACGGTAAGCCTGACCCAACTTCTGGGTGTAAACCTCCTGACAGATGCTTGAGCAACCACCTACAAATACATTCTCCAAGGTCTCCTGCCATGTAGGGAACCAAGCCTTCTCGCCTGTGGCATTGAGGAAGAACTGACCGTAACCGATACCTGCAGAAGAAAGAGCACCAGCACTCTCCTTCAAACCAGCAAGACCGTCAACCACCCACTTGCAGTTGCTTGTCAACCAAGAACCGAGGGTAGCATCACCATTCCAACCATACTGGAGGAGTGAAGTCATGTTGTAGATATCACCAGCTACAGCGGCAGCAAATGCCAATTCATCGATACCCTTCACTGATGTCATGCCTTTTTCTGTCTCGTTGGCATTCAGCATAGCAGCAGTACGTTCTTTACCTTCACGGAAGAGTACGAACTCCAATCCGTGGAAACCAATCACTGAGTCGAAGTGCTTGTTCTCTGTATAGATGAACTTAGATGGGTTTTCACCATTGATACCGGCGATGATTTTCTGATTGTTAAGTGCTGATACCATCTGGTCGTGGTCGAGTGGCCATGAGTCGATGTGTGGGTCAATCTCGTTGTTGGCGGCTGCACCATAGAGGAAAGCCTCGCTGCGCTCCCACTCACGGCGTGCGTTCTTGAAAGCCTCGCAGGCTGCCTTGATATCAGCATCACTCAAGTTGCCAGCCTTGGCATTGGCGTATGCCTTGTCGCATGCATCCTTCAAAACCTTGGCATTGTCTCTCAAATCCTTGTAGGTAGGATTAACGATGTCGTTTACATAAGTGTTGGCAACAGCCGATAATTCTGTTGCTGGAACTACGTTACCCTCTGTTACTGGGTCATCATCATCGCTACAAGAAGCGAAACCCAAAGATAAAGTCATTGTTGCAACGAACAAAAATGCCTTCTGGAAAATCTTTTTCATTTTTTTCTTTGTTTTTTATGTTTAAATATGATAATTATAATCTATGAAACGGCAGCTTCCCCTGTATTAGAGGAAGAAGCCCTGATAAGCGATGCCGATGTTCACGGCTGGCTCATTGTTGTACTTAGAGTGGAAGATGCGCTGGTTGTACTCTGCCTTCACACAAATCTGTGGGAGAGGGAAGTAGTTGATACCTGCTGCCACAATCTTGCGGTTGGTCCACTTGGCGGTGGAATTGTGTACGGATGAATCGTAATACTCAAAATGACCGAACACATACAGCTTCTGCTTGTCTTCGCGGAGCTTGGAAATCTGAGAGAAGACATCGTAGCCAGCTTCTACCATAGATGCGATGGCATGACTGCCGAAGTATTTTCCGCTGCCCGATTCGTTAGGCTTCACTTGCTGCGTACCAGGATATACGAGGCTGGTGATGGCAGTGGCATCGCTTACATAGCCATAATCCACATTGCCTCTAATCTTCCAGTTGTACTTATTGTAGGTGAAGTCGAAGGCACCCACATATACATTTCCCTTGATATTCTTGTACTTGACATCATGAGGGGTCGTGTTGCCTATCGCCTTGCCATAGTAGCCGCTCAATCCGATGCGCAGTCCAGGAATGCTGTAGTTATCTACACGGGCTGCCACGGCATATTTGTTGGCTACTTCAAACTCGTATGGACTCTTGGCACCGCCCTGAATCCAGTTGCTGCGACTGAAACGGAAGGCGTTCAAGCCTGCCAGGAACTGTGCTTCGTAACGGAATTTGCCGCTCTTTCCCCAAAAACTGATACCTGTCTGGTGCCAGGTGCAAGGAAGGATAGTGTTTTCGCCTTCTGGACGATAAACAGTAAAGAAGTTTAATGGCTCATGATAGGCATTGGTCAGACCCACAGGTACTACGATGTGACCCATCTTGATGTTGGCTGCTCTGCCGAAAGACTTCTGAATCCAGAACTGTTCCAGTTCCACCTCGCCACCTTTCTCCACTTCCTGCTCGTACTCGATAGCTTCCTCAGCCTCGTATTCGATAGACTGTCCGGTACCTCCGTGTTCAAACTCAATCTCAGTACCCATGGTCCATCCCTTTCCGAAGTCGTAACCCAAGTAGATTACTGCATGAGGAATGTCGAAGCGTCCGTGGTCAGGAGCATTCTTGTAAGCAGTGGCGTTAGAGTAGCGTTTGCCAGCGTCGCTGTAGAAGTTGCGGCTCATGGCAACCTCGCCATAACCACCCACGCTGAGGCGCTTGCCGTTTACATGCTGCATCACACTATCGGCAGCCACAGTTTGTGCACTTGCCGTTGCCAAACCGGCAACGAGGGCAGCGGACATCAATCCAATTCTTAAACTGTTCATCTTTAATATTTTGAAATTATTGTTATCGTATAATTTTATATAAGGAAAAGAGCGCGGATATCTGCTTGCTTTCTCGACACTTTAGAGACCTAGTATCTCCTTAAAGCCCTGTAGCTTGATAAGGAATTACGCAGCTCTGCCGCTCGGGAGTGGCAATCATCACCGCGCTCTTTCTCGATTTCGGGTGCAAAGGTACGGAGTTTTAAAAAATCTTGCAATACCTAAATTTCGGTAAACATCGGCATCCCCATTTCTAGGTATTGCGGGTTTCGAAACTTTTTTGTATATTTGCAACCGAAATAAAAACATGATGAATGTTCTTGATACAAGGATGTTTGCATTTAAGGATAGAACAAGATGAAAAATCAGAAGATGTATGAGGCTGAAGACAAGATGATCAGCATCATTAGAGACAATTACAATATCTTGCAGAGCCTGGGTAGCTTCGGCATCAACCTGGGATTCGGCGACAAGACGGTAAGGGAAGTCTGCGATGAGCAGAACGTGGATACCTACACCTTCCTTGCCGTGGTAAACTTTACGATAAATGGTTACAAGGAGTACGACAATGCCGACCGCTTGTCGTTGCCGACCCTGTTGCATTATCTCAAGGCATCGCATGCCTACTACATAGATTTCCAGTTGCCTTTTATCCGTAAGGAGCTGGTGGATGCGCTGGATGAAACGGATAATCTGGCGCGACTGATCCTGAAACTCTATGATGATTATGCCCACAGCATCACCAACCATATGAAGTATGAAGAGAAGATGGTATTCCCTTATGTTCAGGCACTTATAGATGGTAATGCCAATACCAACTTTGATATCGAAACCTTCTCGAAGCATCATATGCAGGTGGATATGAAGCTGAAGGAACTGAAGAGCATCATCATCAAGTATCTGCCTTCGGATGGACTGCACAACAACCAGCTCAGTGCCACTCTCTATGATATCTACAACAACGAGGAGTGGCTTATGCATCACTCAGAGGTGGAAGAAGAAATCTTTATACCTGCCGTTAGAAATGCTGAGCGGAAACTGAAACAGAATGATGTGAGTGCCAAGATTTCGAGCATGATCAATCAGACACCGAACAACGATGAGCAGTTGAGCGACCGTGAGAAGGATGTAATCATTGCGCTGGTTCAGGGTATGTCGAACAAGGAGATAGCCGACCATCTCTTTATCTCCGTGAACACGGTGATTACCCATCGCCGCAACATCGCCCGAAAGCTCCAGATTCATTCTCCTGCGGGCCTGACGATTTATGCCATCGTTAACGATCTGGTTGATATTTCCACGGTGAAACTCTAGTTTTGCTTAGGAAAAATGACCTTCGAAATGTTATTTTTTATAAAATGATAGTGCCTTCCCTGCTGCTTGCGGGGAAGGCACTATCATTATATATAGGTATGTGAATAGGAGGCATCATCATTTTGGGGGATGCCTCTCCGGCTGCTAGATCTTGTTGATATCCACATAACCGTGCATCACGGCATAGATGGTAAGCGAAGAAACGCTCTTGATACCCAGTTTTTCCTGGATATTCTTGCGGTGGGTAATCACGGTGGTGGTACTGATGAAGAGCTTTTCAGCTATCTCCTTGTTGATTTTGCCTTGTGCCACCAGCGAGAGTACCTCGATTTCCCTGTCTGAAAGGGCTTTCTCCCTGGACTCTGAGGAATCCATAGGCGGGATATATTCGCCGTGGGGATGTCCCGAACGCTGCAGACGGATCAACTGTCGGATGAGCTTTGATTCCGGTACGTTGACGCAGATGCAGTGGAATCCCTGCAGCTGCGAGTTGAGGTCGTTGCAGGGGGTAAGCACGATGGTATGGGGGCGATACGCCTCTTCGATGAAAAAGTTGCGGTGAGCCAAAAGAATCTGCATCGACACGAAATAGTGCATGAAGCGTTCGGGCGCATTCGACTCAAATTCACCGAATGTACCGAAGATGCTGATCTTTACCATCGGAACGGCACTCTCCAGCAGTCCCTTGAGACCCAAGGCTGCCAGCGTATTGTTATCTACAATGGCGAGTTCGGGCATCGCCTTGCCTGCCATTGCTTTCTTCATTTCTTCGTTCATCATATTTCTCTGATATATCTGTTATCTGTTTACAGGAATGGGGTGAGGAACTTTGCCGCAAACCATCCCTTGAATCTTTGCCATCCGGTGCGCCACTCTCGCCAGTTCTGCTCGTTGAGCAGGAAACTGTCTTTCTTCTCCCTGTCGAAGAGACGGTCGAGCTGGTGGGTAGTGCATGAATCCACAATCACGGCATTCTCTTCGTAATCCCATCGCAGGCTTCGGGCATTGAGGTTGGCGCTGCCTACGGTACAGAACTTGCCATCTACCATGATAATCTTGGTATGATGGAAGCCCGGCGTGTACATCCATACATGGCAGCCAGCCTTCATCAGCTTGTGGGCATTATAGAATCCGCAATCGGGAGTGAGCGGGATATCGCTCCTGGTGGAGAGCATGATCTCTACCTTGACGCCTCTTTTCACCGCCCGCTTCAATGCCTTCTTGAGCTTGGGACTCAGAGTGAAGTAGGGACTGATGAGCTTGATGCTGTCCTGGGCATCGTTGATGGCATTCACATAGAAGTAGCGGATGATATCCTTCGTGATATGCGGCTCACGGTTGATGATGCCCACCGTCTTGTGATAAGCCGTGGCGGTGGTATCGGGCTTGAGATTCTCTACCAGGTAGTCTTGCTTCTCCTTGCGGTAATACTCCTCGCCGTCGATATGCTGTCCGCTTACCTTGTTCCACATCTTGAGGAAGATCTTCTGCAGGGTATTCACCTCGCTGCCGTCGATGCGACAGTGCATATCGTGCCATTCGCCTACCACCTTCGTACCTTTTATATAATAGTCGGCAACGTTCATGCCGCCGGTATAGGCTATCTGTCCGTCGATGACTACGATCTTGCGGTGGTCGCGGTTGAAAACGGCATGCACCCATGGGAACTTCAAGGGCTTGTATTCGAAGATTTCGATACCGTTGGCACGGATTTCCTTGAGATGCCGCTTTCGCAGCGGCTTGTTGTTGGATGAGTTTCCGAAACCATCGTAGAGGGCTCTTACCTTGACTCCCTGCTTCACCTTCTCGGCAAGAAGGTCGAAGAGGAGGGAGGCAATGCTGTCGTTGCGGAAGTTGAAGTATTCCAGATGCACGCTGTGCTTAGCCTGACGGATTGCCTGAAACATATCATCGAATTTCTCCTGTCCGCTCATCAGGAGCGTGACAGAGTTGTCGTGGGAAAAGCTGACACCCTTTCCACGAAGCTGGTTGACTATCAATGAATCGCTGGTCTGTGCGCTGCACAGCGAACTAGCCAGCCATAAAGTAGCTATTAATAAATAATATCTCATCTTATCTATAACCGTGTAATCTATAAATCCGTGTAATCCGTGCCTGAATCTTAAACCATGCATGCATAGTGATCTACGATGCCTTTCAAATGATTATCCTTATCTACTACTAGTACCGTATGTACCTTGTATTTGTGCATAATGCGCTGAATCTCCGAAATCTTGGTCTTCGGAGTCACCATTTTCGGAGTGGTGGTCATGATGTCGCTCACGGTCTTGTTGAAGAATTCAGCCTGCCACTTCTCCATGGCACGGCGGATATCTCCATCTGTAATCAGACCGATGACACGCTGGTCTTCATCGAGCGAGATTCCCAGTCCGAGCTTACCCTTGCTCACATGGATGATGGCCTCGCCCAGATGCATCTCCTTAGGGATGATAGGCATGTCTTCGCTGCGCATCACGTCTTCGGCGGTGGTGAGGAGACGCTTGCCCAATTCGCCGCCCGGATGGAACTGGGCAAAGTCGCGTGGCTTGAAGTGGCGTACCTGCATCAGGGCTATTGCCAGAGCATCGCCCATGGCGAGGGCTGCAGTGGTACTGCTGGTAGGAGCAAGGTTGAGCGGACAAGCCTCCTTCTTCACCTTGACGGTGATGTGATGGTTGGAGTATTTTGCCAGCAGTGAATTCGGATTGCCCGTTATGGAGATGATAGGCACGTTCATGTGGAGCACCATCGGGATGAAGCGGAGCAGCTCGTCGGTCTGACCACTGTTGCTCAGTGCCAGCACCACGTCCTTGTCGGTCATCACACCGAGGTCGCCGTGATATACATCCAGCGGGTTGATATAGAAAGCCGGTGTACCTGTAGAGGCTAGGGTTGCTGCAATCTTGGCACCCACGTGTCCGCTCTTGCCCACACCCGTAACGATGATCTTGCCCTGGCAATGATACATCATATCTACGGCTTTCTCAAAATTATCGTCCAATAAGGCTATCTGGTCGAGGATGGCCTGTGCCTCGTCTCTCAGCGCCTGTTCACCATAACTTCTTATTGTCTTGTCGTCCATGATTTACTTTGAACTTTGAATTTTTAACATTGAACTTTATGATTAGATTCTCTTACAGGAGTTCCTGGATGAGAGATTCTAACTTGGCTAATTCTAACATGTTGGCTGCATCGCTCTTGCCCTGGTCTGGGTCGGGATGCACCTCGAAGAAGTAGCCTGTGGCACCGAATGCCTTGGCAGCCTTTGCCATAGCTGGTACAAACTTGCGGTCGCCCACGGTCTTGCCATCGCCTGCGCTTGGTCGCTGTACGCTGTGGGTGCAGTCCATGATGACATTAGGTACAATCTCCTTCATATCCGGAATGTTGCGGAAATCTACCACGAGATTGTTGTAGCCGAAGCAGTTGCCACGCTCGGTGAGCCATACTTCGCTGGCACCGCTGTCCAAAGCCTTCTCAACCGGATACTTCATATCTCTTCCGCTGAGGAACTGAGCCTTCTTGATGTTGATAATCTTGCCGGTCTTGGCTGCCGATACGAGCAGGTCGGTCTGGCGACAGAGGAAGGCTGGTATCTGGAGGATATCGCATACCTTGCCCGCAGCTTCAGCCTGATAGCTCTCGTGGATATCGGTGGTGATGCAAAGTCCGTATTTCGACTTGATGTCGCTGAGCATCTGCAGACCTTTCTCCAGACCAGGACCACGGAAAGAGTGGATGCTGGTTCGGTTGGCCTTATCGAAGGATGCCTTGAATATGATGTCGGTTCCTAAGTCCTGGTTGATACGAACGAGTTCCTGAGCTACTGTATCCAGTAGTTCCATCGACTCGATGACGCATGGTCCTGCAATGAATGTTGCCATAATTATAGTATTTATTGTTATTTCTTCCTTAATTATATCTCTATTTGCGTGCAAAGTTATTAATAAATCGTGAAAAACCCAAGAATAATGTGCGTTTTTTAAGATTATCAGCTTGATGAAGTATCTTTTTTTCTTTTCTTTGCGATATTTCACCGAAAATCATTACATTTGCAGTGCATTTAAAAAATACGACAATGAACATACTCATAGCAGACAGTGGCAGTACTAAGACCGACTGGTCGTTGATAGACGGGCAAGGTCAAGTAGTGATGACTTGCAAGACGCAGGGCATCAATCCTATTCACATGCAGGATGCTGAAGTGCTTCAGATTCTGAAGTCGGAACTCATCTTGCCGGAATCACCACAGGAAGTATATTTCTATGGCAGCGGTGTGACCGAGGCGATGAAGCCCCGGATGAACTCTCTCTTGCAGCAGGCTTTTCCTGGAGCCAAGGTAGAAGCTGAGGGAGATATGATAGGAGCGGCAAGAGCGCTTTTCGGCAACAAGCCTGGCATCGCCTGCATCCTGGGCACGGGAGCCAACAGTTGCCTCTATGATGGCACGAAGATTGTGATGAATACGCCGCCTTTGGGGTATATTCTGGGTGACGAAGGTAGCGGTGCCGTCTTGGGCAAGCTTTTCCTGAATGGTATCTTCAAGGGCAGTCTGCCTTCGGCTATCAAGAAGAGGTTTCTGGAGTGGTCGGGACTGGATTATCCCGGTATCATCAACAAGGTGTATCGTGAACCGTTGGCAAACCGTTTTCTAGCTTCTATCTGTCCTTTTATTTCTGAGCAGATAGCAGAGGGAGAGAAATATGAGAACGGCAGTGATAAACTGAATGAGGCGATGGCTCTGTATCGGGTGGTATTGAGCAACTTCCATGCTTTTTACGAGAACAATCTCATACCTTATATCCAGTATGTAAAAGCCAGTCAGGAGGATATCTCGCAGTTGGAACCTGGCGTGAAAGCCTGGGATTCTTCTTTGGGAGAAGGCATTCCGATGATAGGATTCGTAGGTAGTATCGCTCATTATTTTGAAGCACCGCTGAGAAATGTGATGGAGGATGAGCATCATCTTCATATTGTCAAGATCATGCGTGCTCCGATGGAAGGTCTGATTGCCTTTCATGCGAAATAGATGATGAAGTGAGGGTGTGTCATAAGTCTAGATAATGGCAGCCGAGGACGGGCTGAAAGCCCAAAAGCTCCTAGCCCAGGGAGGTCACTGAAAAAGGTACCCGTTTAAAGTTGCATAGTTTGTTTTTGAACTTTAATTCTTGTCCAAGAAGCATTTCATCTTTTAAAAGTGGAA
>OODA01000644.1_pt1 | contig 17749 bp, 15 predicted proteins | sample 1671341 | NCBI WGS metagenome assembly OODA01 (sample SAMN06348147, study PRJEB24527) | human gut metagenome | biome: human gut; feature: ankylosing spondylitis patient; material: feces | host: Homo sapiens | place: China | collected 2015-10 | reverse complement strand
TCATCGCATTGTCGTTGGCATGCGAAATCTGTCCCAGCGCAATAGCCTGATAGTTAAGGAAAGCGATGCGGGTAGTACCCACCCAGGCAGAGTAAGCCTTCGCCAGACCTCCCAGAACAATCACAGCCAATAAGGCCAGGAAGATGTGTTTCTTTTTAATCTTTCTGATTTTTCCTAATCCTTTTTTCATATCTATTCCTTTTTTCGGGCTGCAAAGGTAAGGCTTATTTAGAAATTGTACAATACCGAGAAATTGTGATTTTCACATTTTTTATACTTAGAATTAGGTATCAGGTTAAACGTATTGATATAGTCAGTACTAATAAATAAGTAGTGTTTTCAGGACTTTTTCTTCCATTTCAGCCCTCAAAAAGAGGAATTATTCCGAAATATGCAGAAAGAGCGTAATCACCATTACGGCAATCACGCTCTTTCTACTTATAAACATAAAACATTACGAAGATGAAAGAAAAGCTTAGCAAACCTTCTTCTTGCGCTCACAATAGCGTTCGCATTGGGCACAGATGTCATATCCCAGCATGGCACCCAGGATAAAATCCTCCTCCGGCGTAAGCTGGCACAACGGTTTGGTGATTATCATGCGGATAGCATCCAGACATTCCTTCTTACCAAAGAAGAGATTCAGACGGTCGTTGCCAACCGGCTGGATGATATAATCAATGTTCTGACGCTCTAATCTTGTTATGGCAAAAGACTCATATTTCTTGTTGAAGGTGTAGAGCACCAGGCGGCGCACGCCCTTCTTATATTCATATATATGATTCATCAGAACCTTCAAATCTACTGGTGTTGCGATTTCCTGCTGCATACTATCCGAATTTATCTGTTTTTAAACCAAGAATCAGAGAATTCCATCATTCTCCAATTCTTGAAAAATATTTTTGTAAAATTATAACGCTGGCTTGATGTCCTCGAGCCAGGCATCGATACGCTCCTCTGTCTTGTCGTCCTCGTTCACCTCGTCGAGTGCGAGTCCCAGGAACTTGTCGCCATCAATTGCCTCACTGTCATCATAGGTGTATCCGTCTGTAGAAACACCAGGCAATACGGTAGCGCCAGCCTCAACGGCAGCATCATAGAGTTCCTTCATGCCGCCACAGAATGTATCAGGGTAAGACTCGCTGTCGCCGCAACCAAACAGGGCAACAGTCTTGCCAGCCAAGCCGGCACTCTTCAATGTCTTCACGCCATCATACCAGTCATCCTGCATCTCTCCGGCACCCCATGTAGAAGTACCGAGAAGAAGATTCTCATGACTTGAGATAGTAGCGTCATCGATGTTAGCTACATCTACAGCTTCCACGCCCAACTTAGAGGCGATGGTTTCGGCAATCGACTGGCATGAGCCAGTAGAAGAGCCATAAATTACGATTGTTGTTTTCATTTGTCTATCTTACTTTTAGTTACATTTATTTTCGGGTGCAAAGATACATCCTTTTTCCATCATCTGCAATACCTAAAAATGATGGTTTCGCAGAAATACCTAAATATGGGGATAGATAAAAAGTTTTAGGACGATTCATCCTAAAACTTTCTTAAATGCATAAGGGTGTGTCATAAATCCATGACACACCCTCTTCTGTTATTTGTCAATATCAGCACGTATGAACATACCATTATATCTGTAATAGAGATCGTAGCCAGGAATATCAATTTCATATCCGCCAACCTCTTTTTCAATTTTATAAGGCTTCAAATCAGGATGCCTCTTTGCTATATCCTCAGCTATGACAGTAGGAATAATGCCTACAGGCATCTCAGAGTATTTGCACTCAACACTCGTCCACTCTCCCTTCTCATTAAACTCCACTTGAGAGCCATCACTGAGCAATACTTCATATTCCCAAAAGCCATTATCTTTCTCCTTTTCCACACGGCTGCATGATGCATCAGCAAAATATTGCTTTACAAACAGCTGTGCCGACATCGGCAATGCTGCATAATCAAACTCTTTCTCTTCACTGCTGCATGAAACTGAAAAAACTACAAGTAACATCGCAAAGAATGCAGTAATAAATGTTCGTTTCATTTTCATAATGTTATCATTTAAAATTACTATATTTATACCATAATCTCTAGAACCAATATCTATGATACAGATTCGAAATCTATCAGCCACAAATATAATAGTTTTACTTTAAACTACAATAATTTCAAACTCAAATTAACTATAATTCAATATTTTTTTATTTTTCCATTTGTTCTACTGCCATAGTTCTTAGTTGTATCAGCAAAGATAGCAGGCACTTGATACCTCAACTTGTTATATTTGGGTAATTCCTCAACTTTTTGGGGAATGTTTCCACAATCTTTCCCCATTTTCCACACCATCCATTCTTAGCACAGAAGACATAAATGTCTGATAATCAACACACATTATTTTTACCCATCTTTTTGGCACGCAGATTGTGACTATGAATAGCGGGTTCGACAACGAATCCACATAGAAAGTAAGTAAGTAACATTAAATAGTAACAATTAAAAAAATATACGATTATGAAGAAGTTTATGTTTGCAGCTATCGCAGCTATGGTAATGGTTTCAGTAAGCAACGTTTTTGCATCAAGCAGAATGGTAAGTAACGCAGAGGTAGCACCAGTTGATACCATGGTTCCAGATGCTCCTTCAGATACATTGGCAACAGGTACTTCTATCAAGCCACAGGCTACCACTGAGGATTCTATCCAGCAGGAGACAACTCAGCAGCAGGAGTCTACAGAGACAGAGCAGCAGGCAAATGCTGAATAAGAATTCACAAGAAAGTTCTATTAAGTTCAATTGAGTTCATTTTGCAATCGACATATAAGAAAAGCGTAGAATCCTGCTGGCTGTAATACCAGCAGGATTCTGCGTTATTATTACGCATTGATAAATTTTTGTGTTAAATTCGTAAAAAATACTTGGAAGATAACTGAAAAATGATTACCTTTGTATTAATTAATGTAAGAATGAGTTTTATGCATATACTGAATGAACAGACACGAGAAACATTAAGTCGGAAGTTAGGAAAAACGTACGATGAGATATTGCAGATGAGTGCGGAAGAGTTAGATGCACTTGTCGAGGCTCGTATTGGCAAAAAACTAACTCCAGCATTCTCTCTCAAAAACATGGTTAATAGAGGGTCTGTCTATTTGTTTTTCAAACGTTTAGTTTCAAAAAATGATATAGACAAACGTTTAGCACGAATTTAAAATGGATAATAGCAAGCAAATTATAGCACTATATGACGACTACAATACGATTATCAAACCGCTTATTGCAGAAGTAGAAGCGAGGACTGAACAGTTCCCGTTACCATTATTTAATGAAATACGTGCATTGCATGACCATATTGCCCGATGCTACTTTAAAGATATAACTCCAGAGCAAAGAAATATCGAAATTCATAAAGCAGAACGTCATGTACTTAGAATTATACTTGACTGCTATAAGTGTTTAAACTTATCTATTCACGATTCGGTTTTATTATTTGAAAAACAAACAAGACATGTGGATTTGACTGTGCTGCAAAACGGCACTTTTTATCCAAAATATAAATCTCTACGCTCTGATGCAGTAAGAGCTGTACGTAAAGCTAAGATTTTAGAAAGTATCAATACTAGCGAAGCGTTAGATTTCTATCAACAGGCCTACAATAAATATAGCGAATTGGAACTTCTCATGGATACAACAGCTCCCGATGTTCACTGGGCTCGTGTACATTTTACAGTAAGACGTGCTTTACAAGTCTTACTATGGATTTTAAGTGCTGTTGCATCAGGAATCATCTCCATAGTATTGGCTGATTTATTCTAGAGTTATTGATATGATATGAGTACAACTATAGAAACTAAATCAACAAACGAACTTTTTGATGGCGCTGTACCGAACACACCGATACAGCGCTATTATATTTTATGAACAGCAGAGATGAAATTCTCATCGGAGCATTGCGTAGAATTCCTGCACCTTATCATGGAGCATCGAAGCATAGAGAAGACCATTCTTCCATTCTTCAGGAATATGGCATATTCCAAATTTAGCACCCAGAATAGCCCCTGCTACTGCAGCATTGGTATCCGCATCTCCTCCTGATAAAACAATCTTCAGGATACCCTCTTTATACGAGGTTGCATGCCAATAAGCCCATAGGGCAGCCCCTAAAGTTCTGAGCGTATATCCCATACTCTTTTCATCATCCAGACACAAAGAATCCAAACCTTCATGGTATGCCAAGTCAACAAATGGAACGATTCGTTCATCATATTGTTTGGCTATGCCAATCACATCTTCATAATCCAATATCCTGTCTTCAAAGACAAGAGCATGTATGATAGAAGAAACGATAACGCAAGAGCCTACACAGCGAGGATCAAAATGAGTTAGCTTACAGATATTCTCAGCATTACTAGTCACATTTTCCTTCAGAAGTCCTACCACCGAAGTTCTCATGACAGCCCCATTAGCTGCAGCTTTTTTCTTTCCCATCTTCCAGATAATCTCTGCTGTCTTCTGTGGATTCGAAGTATAGTCGCTAAGAGCCATTACATTATAGGTATGCCGACCAATTCCCATGCCTCCGTTCATCATCCATTCCTTAAACCTTCTGGCAATATCAAGAACATCTACCTTTTGACAAGCCACAAAAGAATCTAAGATACACAGCATCATGTCGGTATCATCAGTCCAATCGCCTCTTTGCCAACGACGACGATGATCATCCTGCACGATTTGTGAATAGTCCTCTATCCCATTAGGATAAAAACGATCCACTTCTTGCTTGGACATAAACTCCGTGCTCAGTCCCAAGGCATCTCCTACAGCTTGCCCGAAGATAGTGCCGAGGAATCTTTCTTTTATAGTTTCATTTTCCATATTTTTTCTATTCATACAACCAACCAATCGTAAAGTCATCCATATCTGGCAATAGTGCTGTGCCGATTACACAGCTCCACTTTTTTAAACGACAACACTTATTCTCTTTTATGCTCCTTCAGATACAGCTATATGTTCTGTGGAATCATAATGCGGCTGAGGAAGCAGCCATCATGTACACTATGATGGGATGCTGCAAACTGGCTGGTGCTGACTTCCGAAAATGGACAACCTACGTCTTGACTCATATACATGAGTATGATAATGATTATTCGAAAGACTTGGCTGACTTCCTGCCACTGAGGCTAAGAGAGAAGGGATTTCTGTAATCTCCCTCTGAAATTCTTGTAACTTCTTCTAAATTTCTTTGAATATCTCCGAAAATCTTGTAGAATTTTGAAGATTTCTACAAGATTTTCAGAGAATATACAAGACGGGGGAGCCAATGGCTCACATATCATAAATTCTTAAATATTTTATTTCCAAACCGAGTGATTAATTCCTGTTTAAGATTGTCAGGGAAATTGCATCCATAAAATGCACCATCACCTATGCTAGTAACACTAGAAGGGATGACAATATCTGACAGAGAACGACAACCCCAAAATGCACCATCATCTATGCCAGTAACACTAGAAGGGATGACTATCTTTGACAGAGAACGACAACCATAAAATGCATTATCACCTATGCAAGTAACACTAGAAGGGATGGCAATATCTGACAGAGAACGACATTCCCAAAATGCACCACTTCCAATGCTAGTCACACTAGAAGGGATGACTATCTTTGACAGAGAACGACAACCATAAAATGCATCATCACCTATGCAAGTAACACTAGAAGGAATGACTATCTCTGACAGAGAACGACAACCCCAAAATGCTCTATCACCTATGCTAGTAATACTAGTAGGGATGACTATCTTTGACAGAGAACGACATTCCCAAAATGCACCACTTCCAATGCTAGTCACACTAGAAGGAATGACAATATCTGACAGAGAACGACAACCCATAAATGCCTTATCACCTATGCTAGTAATACTAGTAGGGATGACTATCTTTGACAGAGAACGACATTCCCAAAATGCACCACTTCCAATGCTAGTCACACTAGAAGGAATGACAATATCTGACAGAGAACGACAACCCAAAAATGCACTATTACCAATGCTAATAATACCAGTAGGGATGACATATGATTTTATATTTTGATTTTTAAAAGAAATAATTTTACTTTTATCCTTATTAAACAAGACATCATCCTCATAAATAAAGTTCGGAGATAAACATTCTAACTTGCCATCCCAATCAGCAATCGGATTGCCGTTTAAGCAAATTACGCTTTTAGGAATGGATATATATTTCAACGAAGAACAACCCAAAAATGCACAATCACCTATGCTAGTAACACTAGAAGGGATAACAATATCTGACAAAGAACTACAATCATTAAATGCTCTATTACCAATGCTAGTAATACTAGTAGGGATGACAATATCTGACAGAGAGATACAACCACAAAATGCATGATTACCTATGCTAGTCACACTAGAAGGGAGGACAATCTCAGACAAAGAACGACAACCCATAAATGCCTTATCACCTATGCTAGTAATACTAGTAGGGATGACAATATCTGACAGAGAACTACAATCTCCAAATGCCCATTCACCTATGCTAGTCACACTAGTAGGGATGACAATATCTGACAGAGAACTACAACCCCAAAATGCCCATTCACCAATGCTAGCAACACTAGCAGGAATGACAATCTTAGACAGAGAAAGACAACACGAAAATGCATGATCACATATTATTCTAGTCCCCTCTTTAACCGAATATGCTCCACTTAGTTTGTTTGGAACTTTCAACAATTTTCTTCTATCTTTGCTATATTTCACTCCCCATTCATCAACAAAAACCTCTTTTAACTCTTCTTCTGTTGGTTTTGTCGATAAATCTTCATCCATCACAAAAGTTATATTAGGCTTTTCGCCAATAAACAATCTAAAAGAGCATGCAGAAAGCTCCTTTCTTGCCAATGCTAGCATGAAAAGAGAGTAAAGAGTGCAGAAATCCTTATCACACATCAATTCCTGCAAAGCTGATATAACCTTGCTACTAGCTGGATTTCGATAATCTTTTTCTGAGAAGAGAAGCCTGTCTGATGCACCATAGGTATCTAACAAAGTAGAATTCATAGATATAGCCTTTAATGACAAGACGATGCTTGCCAATGAAAAATCATCTATCGTTTCATCAAAATCATCCACAGTACGCAATGGATGACTGAAATCCTTAGTACCGATAGTTGGAGATTTGTAGCCCTTCATAGAAGGAACAAACATTCCATCATAATCTACCAAGCTAAGAGAGCCATCAGGACGAACAATGATATTGTCTGGCTTGATATCACCATGAGCAAAAGATTGGGTACGAAGCCAAGCTGCCATCTTGCCAAAGCGATAACAAAGCAATGACATGGCTGATTGATTCTGGTAATTTGCTGCAATGTAAGCTTCCATAGTTTCTCCATCTACCCAATCCATCAACAATACAGGAAATTCGTCCTCCTCGCATTGACTGTCCACGAAGAGTTCCTTCTCCATATACTTTACTGATGTAATGTATGGAGAATCTAACAAATCCAATTCATCTGCAATCTGGCGATAGGCATCAGCTCGCCCTTCCTGTTCTTCCGTAAAACACTTGAGGGCATAATATTTCCCGGTACTCTTGTCCAGCATCTTAAACACCACGGCAAAAGCACCACTACTGCGATATGGCTCTCCGTGATCATCTTGTACGGGAGTCAGGTAAGACAATTTATCAAGATTATCGCCAGCATCTTGAATGGCCTTTACATATTCTGATATCAATGGGTACTGCATAGCTTACACGATTATTAATAGACTATCTTAAGTCGCATTTTCAGACGACATGGCAAAAGTAAACATTAAATTTCAAACCGCAAAGGAAACTGCAAAAAAATGATTAATCATTGCTTATTATTTCTATTTCGATGGAAATATATGAGCGAAAATCCATTTCTATGTCGTGTGTACATCTGTAAATCGGCCAAACAAGAGAGTAGAGGCGGAGAACACTCTCCACCTCTTATTTTATATATTGAAAAAGTAGAAGGCAAAGGAGGATGTCTTAGGGGGAAGGGTTCCTATTTATGATGGTATCGATTTGCCGGTATCTCTTTTTCGTCGTAATAATCAAGGAATAATCTAAAAAGTTACCCAAATATTTTTTCTCCGAATCGGGAAATTAATTCTTGTTTAAGTTTATATGGAAAATAGCAATAAGAAAATGCACCAAATCCAATGCTGGTAACACTGTCAGGAATTTCGAGGCTTTTCAAAGATTTACAACCGATAAATGCACCAATCCCAATGCTCGTAACACCATCAGGAATAACAACGCTACGCAAAGCATCGCAATAATAAAATGCCCAATCCCCAATGCTAGTTACACTATCGGGGATAACGAGGCTACTCAAAGAAGAGCACTCACCAAATGCATAAATTCCAATGCTAGTAACACTATCAGGAATAATTATATCATTCAAAGCAGAGCAAAATTGAAATGCATTATCCCCAATGCTCGTAACACCATCAGAAATAACAACGCTACGCAACGAATCGCATTCATTAAATGCCCTATTCCCAATACTAGTTACACTATCAGGAAGAACAACGCTACTCAAAGAAGAGCAATCTTCAAATGCACTATCCCCAATGCTCGTAACACCATCAGGAATAACAACGCTACACAACGAATGGCATTCATTAAATGCACTATCCCCAATGCTGGTAACATAATCAGGAATGATATATGATGTAGTATCTTTGTCTCTAAATGCGATAATTTTGCTTTTGTCCTTATCAAACAACACCTTATTATCATAAATAAAGTAAGGTGACAAACATTTAAGTTCTCCATTCCAGCCAGAAAAAGGATTACCTATAATGTTGCCAACACTGTTAGGAATAACAAGACTACGCAAAGATTCGCAATATGCAAATGCCCAAGTTCCTATGCTGGTTACACTGTCAGAAATAACAAGACAATTCAATGAACGGCAACCACTAAATGCCCTATCACAAACAATCTTTGTTCCTTTTCTAATGGAATAAGTACCATCAAGCTCTTTTGAAGCTTGTAAAAATTTTCTTCCATCTTTGCTGTATTTCACACCAAATTCATCCGTAATGGCCTCATTTAACTCTGCATTCGTTGCTTCTGTGGACATATCAAGATTATCACCAGCATCTTGAATGGCCTTTACATATTCTGATATTAATGGATACTGCATAGCTTACACGATTATTAATTGACTATCTTAAGTCGCATTTTCAGACGACATGGCAAAAGTACACATTAAAATTAAAACCGACAAAGAAAACTGCAGAAAAATGATTAATCATCGCTTATTATTTCTATTTCGATGGAAATATATGAGAGAAAATCCATTTCTATGTCGTGTATACATCTGTAACAAGAGGGTAGAGGTGGAGAGTGTTCTCCACCTCTTATTTTATATCTGGAAAAGGAGAAGCAAAGAAGGATGTCTTAGGGGGAAGGACTTCCTATTTATGATTGTATCGATTTGCCGGTATCTCTTATTCGCCGTAATAATCAAGAAATAATCTAAAAAGTTACCAAAATATTTCTTCCCCAAAACGGGAGATTAATTCCTGTTTAAGATCAGTTGGGATATAGCAACCATCAAATGCACAATACCCTATACTAGTTACACTATCAGGGATGGCTATGTTAGTCAAAGAACCGCATCCCAAAAATGCACAATCCCCAATACTGGTAACACCATCAGGGATGGCTATGTTAGTCAAAGAACCGCATCCCAAAAATGCACTTTCCCCAATACTGGTAACACCATCAGGAATAACAACGCTATTCAAAGATTCACAACCATTAAATGCACTATCCTCAATGCTGGTTACACTATCAGGGATAACAATATTACTCAAAGATTCACAACCACAAAATGCACAATCCCCAATACTGGTAACACCATCAGGGATGGCTATGTTAGTCAAAGAAGTGCAACCACTAAATGCACCGCGTCCAATACTAGTTACACTGTCAGGGATGACAATACTGATCAAAGATTTGCAATCATAAAAAGCACCTTCACCTATGCTAGTAACACTATCTGGAATAACGAGACTACACAGAGATTTGCAGCCTTCAAATGCGCAATCCCCAATGCTAGATACACTATCAGGAATAACAATGTCTGCCAAAGATTTACAGCCGTAAAACGCACCATACCCTATGCTAGTTATGCCATCAGGAATAACTATGCTACGCAAAGATTTACAGTCTACAAATGCCCTGTCACAAATAATCTTTGTTCCTTTTCTGATAGAATAAGTACCATTAAGTCCTTGTGGAGCTTGCAATATTTTTCTTTCATCTTTGCTGTATTTCACGCCAAATTCATCAGTAAAAGCCTCCTTCAACTCTTCATCGGTAGCTTTGGTTGGTAAGTCTTCAATTGTTTGAAGCAAGATAGGCTTTTCGCCAATAAACAACCTGAAAGAACATGCAGAAAGTTCCTTTCGTGCCAATGCAAGCATGAAAAGAGAGTAAAGTGTGCAGAAATCCTTATCACACATCAATTCCTGCAGGGCTGATATGACCTTGCTATTTGATGGAGTGCGATAATCATTTTCTGAGAAGAGAAGCCTGTCTGATGCGCCATAGGTATCTAACAAAGTAGAATTCATAGATATAGCTTTCAATGACAAGGCGATGCTTGCCAAAGAAAAATCATCTATTGTTTCATCAAAATCATCCATAGTACGCAATGGGTGACAGAAATCCTTGGTACCGATAGTTGGAGATTTGCAGCCTTTCATCGCAGGCACAAACATTCCATCATAATCTACCAAGCTAAGAGAGCCATCAGGACGGATTATGATATTGTCTGGCTTGACGTCGCCATGGGCAAAAGATTGTGAACGGAGCCAAGCTGCCATTTTTCCAAAGCGATAACAAAGCAATGACATGGCTGATTGATTGTGATAGTTTGCTGCGATGTAAGCTTCCATCGTCTCCCCTTCTACCCAATCCATCAACAATACAGGAAATTCATCCTCCTCGCATTGACAGTCCACGAAGAGTTCCTTCTCCATATACTTTACAGAAGTAATATATGGAGAATCAACCATATCCAATTCGTCTGCAATCTGACGATAGGCATCAGCTCGCCCCTCCTGTTCTTCCGTAAAACACTTGAGGGCATAATATTTCCCGGTACTTTTGTCCAGCATCTTAAACACCACGGCAAAAGCACCACTACTGCGATATGGCTCTCCGTGATCATCTAATACGGGAGTCAGGTAAGACAATTTATCAAGATTATCGCCGGCATCTTGAATGGCCTTTACATATTCTGATATCAATGGATACTGCATATTGTGTACTGTTATTTTATCTGCTTCTACAAATTTTAATGACAACAAATAGGGGCATAAAGAAGATTGATATTAGCCTTTGAAATAAACCAGCGTAAAATCATCCATATCTAAGATTCCTTTCGAATTCAGTTCTTTCAAATATAGTTCAAACTGACTGCTAGATGATGTTGCATCTAACAAAGATTGGAGCACATCCTTCCAAAAATCAAACTTCATGGTCTCTGCTGTTTTCAAAAGTTGGGAATTGCCAGATGCTTTTAGGTATTCTTCAGCAAACTCCGCACCATACTCCTTACTTTTAGACAATTCATACATCATCATGATATAATGCGATAAGGCATCACTTGCAGCAAAGACTACCGAAGATTCATCCAGATAAAAGTCACCACAACTGAAACCTTCCTCTTCCAGGGGATCTTTACAGCTAACCAACCTGGGAGGATTGCTAAAATCAGACAATTTCGTAAAACTATGTTCCAAGACACCTGTATCCTGACTATAATGAAAGACTACGCTATCGCCGTATGCCATCCATTTACATTGCTTATCCCCTGTTATCCATACAGCAGCAATGGTGGCGCAAGACCCCTCATTATAATATTTATTCAAAAGAATGCCATCGCCTTCCTTTGCTCTTTCCTCGTGCTCATTATAAAAGAGCTCCCAAATGCCATCTACCCATTCGTCAAGTTCTTTGAAGGAGACGACGGGTTTATCTTTCGGAAGATGTTTTACAAGATACTCCGACCACTCATTGGCAAACAAGCCACAGCCTCCTGCCCCATCGGATACAGCTATACAGGTATCCGATGAGTAGAAAGCATCTTCGTTTGCAACATGGTCATTGAACTTTGCTATACTAACACCTCTGTTCATATTTTTTCTTTATATCATTACAGATTTTGATTAACCAGCATACTCGAAAGTGTGCCAATCTTCATCATTTTAACCAATCTCTCCATACCCGTATTTACACCCATAGCATGGTAGCGGATATCAGCCTGCTTATCTCCAAAGATATTACGGATCTGCTCATTGTAGTTGAGCGGCAAAAGACTTGACATATTATAAAGTTTCTCACCATATCCATTTCCGTTCAATTCATCTGCAGTTGCAGGGAATACGACCGATTCTGCATGTCCTGGCACAACGTGAATATTGAAGAGCAAGACATTGCCATCATTGGTAAACATCGATTTTAGTTGATTGGCAAGTTGTTGCATCTCATCATGCGAAGTTCCATTATACTCACCATCTGTTATATTGATAATTGTAGGAGGATAACAATCCTTGTCATGATGCTCTTTCATCCAGTTTTCGAGCAATCCTTCTGCACGCTTGAAAGCCTTATTCATGCATGTCCAGTTGCCATCGTGGCGAGCCACCATCCACTGCTTCTTCTCAACATCCTTGATGGTGAGTCCCTTTCGGTTACGTACCTCTTCCTTTACCATTTTCTTTTGGTAAGGATTATCACGAATCTCTTCTGGAGTAACAAAGTCTCGTCCTTCAAGATTGCCATTCCAGGCACTATAAGCCTCAGTGCCATAACCTATCATGGCAATATCAAAGTAATGACGAGTCTCATTATTCTTCACACATCGCTCCACCAACTCGTTGATTTGGGCATTTACAATACGGGCTACGGCCTCAGATAAAGTCATATCCTCACCATTAAAGGTGGTAATTCTGCGCATAGAAACACTTTGGTCCACCAGGAAGATGAATGCTGTAGGATGCTCACGGTCAACACGAGCTGTATATGCATTCTTGCTCTGCAATATCTGTGGCTGGCTTGGAATTGGAATACCAAAGTTGCCGATGTTCTTGATATACTTCAGAGGAATACTATTCTTTACCAGAATCTCGGCTTGATAGAAAGGCTGTTCATTTATATCCAGGTCAAAATGCTTGTTTGCCTTGACTGTCTGAAAATGAATTTTCTTGAAATCTTCCAGGTTTCCGCCAACGTTGGCACCGCTTCTTGTAGCATTTCTGTCTGAAAACTTAGTCTGTTCATCAAAAATCACCTCTGGGTCTATTTCCAAAATTACGGGGTTTGATATACGTTGCTCGCTCATCGCTACATACATCATTGGATGCTGCTTGGTAAAGCTCGCTCTCACATAATGCTCCAGCCCATCTCGTTTGTCGAGCGACCAGGAAGTAGAGCCAGGGCCACCACCTCCGGGCTTAGGAATCGTAATTCCACGTTCCTCACAATCCTTCCAGGAAAAGAGGCCACCATTCTTAATGATGTTCTCTAAGTTGTCACGATCTGTAAAATGATACAACGTTGTAATATGATGCTGTTCAAGAATCTTTTTAAAATCCTCCCAATTATTTCGTTTACTCATAATTTATATTTTTGTTGTTATTCTATCAAAAAAGTTCTAATTCCTGTGGCTTATCAACCTGTAGTTTTGCCTCCGTATCCGGTTTTTCTCCATAAGGATAAATACCATCTACGTATGCCTTGATCAAAAAGGCATGAGACAAGGGTTTGCTTGGGTCATCCACATCACAGTTGGTATCGTAATCCAACAAGATGATGGTTTTCGTTTTACTTGCCTCCTTCAACCGTTCAATGATTGTTGGCACTTTATTCTCCAACATCCATTGGTAGGTTGGAATATATATCTGCTTTCTTGCTTCTATATATCCTAGGAGTTCCTTGCCATTTACTCCCTTGCGATGTCCCAATGGCTTTCCATACTTGCGTACAGTTCGCTTGATATTCTTCATCGTGTCATTCTGGAACATCTGCACATCTACATCTGCTCCTTCAAACACTTTCAATCCCTGCCAAATAGCCTCTACGCATGTGGCTGTCACTCCATTGCTGAATGGAACAGGTATTCCACCATGCGGATAGAATGGACTTAATTTGATTAAGCTATCTTTGGCATGGCTAGTTACATCCGCAATGATGGCATCGGGATGTTTCTTTAATATGTTTTCGTATTTCTTACGCTTAGATTCTATTAATATCATACTTGTTAAAATATTTTTGTAACAACTTAAAATATTTTATCTCCAAACCGAGAGATTAATTCTTGTTTAAGATTGTCAGGGAATTTGCATCTATAAAATGCCCAATCACCTATGCTAGTAACACTAGAAGGGATAACTATCTCTGACAGAGAATCACAACCAGAAAATGCATGATTACCTATGCTAGTCACACTAGAAGGGATGACTATCTCTGACAGAGAATCACAACCAGAAAATGCCCAATCACCTATGCTAGTAACACTAGAAGGGATAACTATCTCTGACAGAGAACTACACCATGAAAATGCACCTTTACCTATGCTAGTAACACTAGAAGGGATGACTATCTCTGACAGAGAATCACATCTAGAAAATGCACTATCACCTATGCTAGTAACACTAGAAGGGATGACTATCTCTGACAGAGAACTACACCATGAAAATGCACTATCACCTATGCTAGTAACACTAGAAGGGATGGCTATCTCTGACAGAGAACGACAACCATAAAAAGCACGATCACCTATGCTAGTAACACTAGAAGGGATGACTATCTCTGACAGAGAATCACAACCAGAAAATGCCCAATCACCTATGCTAGTAACACTAGAAGGGATGACTATCTCTGACAGAGAACGACAATCATAAAATGCCCAATCACCTATGCTAGTAACACTAGAAGGAATGACTATCTCTGACAAAGAATGACAATACCAAAATGCCCTATCACATATTATCCTTGTACCCTCTTTAACAGAATAAGCTCCACTTAAATCTCTTGGAACTCTCAACAATTTTCTTCCATCCTTGCTATATTCCACTCCCCTTCCATCAACAATAGCTTCTTTTAACTCTTCTTCTGTTGTTTCAGTCGATAAATCTTCATTCATCACAGAAGTTATATTAGGCTTTTCGCCAATAAACAATCTAAAAGAACATGCTGAAAGCTCCTTTCTCGCCAATGCAAGCATGAAAAGAGAGTAAAGTGTGCAGAAATCCTTATCACACATCAATTCCTGCAGGGCAGATATTACCTTGCTATTTGAAGGATTGCGATAATCATTTTCTGAGAAGAGAAGTCTGTCTGAGGCACCATAGATATCTAACAAAGTAGATTTCATCGAGATCGCCTTTAATGACAAGGCGATGCTTGCCAATGAAAAATCATCTATCGTTTCATCGAAATCATCCACAGTACGCAATGGATGACTGAAATCCCTGGTACCGATAGTTGGAGATTGGCTGCCCTTCATGGATGGCACAAACATCCCGTCATAATCCACCAATGTAAGAGAACCATCGGGACGGACTATGATATTGTCTAGCTTAATGTCGCCATGAGAAAAAGACTGGGTACGGAGCCAAGCTGCCATCTTGCCAAAACGATAACTCAGCATCAACATGGCTGACTGATTCCGGTAATTTGCAGCAATGTAAGCTTCCATTGTTTCTCCATCCACCCAATCCATCAACAATACAGGGAATTCATCCTCCTCGCATTGACTGTCCACGAAGAGTTCCTTCTCCATATACTTTACTGATGTAATGTATGGAGAATCTAACAAATCCAGTTCGTCTGCAATCTGACGATAGGCTTCGGCTCGCCCCTGCTGTTCTTCCGTAAAACACTTCAGGGCATAATATTTCCCGGTACGCTTGTCCTGCATCTTAAACACCACGGCAAAAGCACCACTACTGCGATATGGCTCTCCGTGATCATCTAGTACTGGCGTCAGGTAAGCCAATTGTTCTAGATTATCACTAGCATCTTGAATGGCCTTTACATATTCTGATATCAATGGATACTGCATAGCTTATAAAATTATTAATTCATTACATCTTTTCAGAAACTATCTGTCTGAAAATTGTCTCATGGTTCTGTTACAAGAACCAGGCTGCTAACTCTCCTATAATAACCCCTATCATAGTTACCCAAATATATTTCTTCCAAAACGGGAGATTAATTTCTGTTTAAGTTTATACGGAAAATTGTAATCGCCAAAGGCACCATTTCCAATACGAGTTACACTGTCTGGAATAACAACGCTACTCAAAGAAGTACAACCCTCAAATGCACTACTCCCTATGCTGTTCACACTATCAGGAATGACAATGTCAGTCAAAGATTCGCAACCACAAAAAGCATAATTCCCAATGCTAGTTACGCCATCAGGTATGACGATATCAGCCAAAGATTCGCAACCACAAAAAGCATAATTCCCAATGCTAGTTACGCCATCAGGTATGACGATATCAGCCAAAGATTCGCAACCACAAAAAGCATAATTCCCAATGCTAGTTACGCCATCAGGTATGACAATATCAGCCAAATCTGAGCAACCTGAAAATGCCCAAGCACCTATGCTAGTAACACTATCAGGAAGAACGAGGCTGCTCAAAGAATAGCAATTTTCAAATGCACTCCCCCCAATGCTAGTTACACTGTCAGGAGTAACGAGACTCTTCAAAGAAGTACAACCCTCAAATGCACCATCCCCAATGCGAGTCACACTGTCAGGAATGACATATGATGTAGCTTTTTTATCTCTAAATGCGATAATTTTGCTTTTGTCCTTATTGAACAAGACATCATCCTCATAAATAAAGTAAGGTGACAAACATTTCAGTTCACCATCCCATTTAAAAAACGGATTGCCGTTTAAGCAAATTACGCTTTTCGGAATGGATATATATTTCAATGAGGAACATCCACAAAACGCCATATCCCATATGCTAGTCACACCATCAGGAATAACGAGACTACTCAAAGATTCGCAACCACTAAATGCACTTTCCCCAATGCTGGTAACACTCTCTGGAAGAACAAGGCTACTCAAAGATTCACAATCACTAAATACCTCATCCACAATGCTAGTCACGCCATCAGGTATGACAATATCTGTCAAAGAACGGCAATTCCAAAATGCACAATACCCAATGCTGTTCACACTATCAGGAATAACAATATCAGTCAAAGAACGACATCCACAAAATGCCCTATTCCCAATGCTGGTAACACTGTCTGGAATAACGAGACTACGCAAAGCAAAGCAAAAATAAAATGCCTTATCACATATTATCCTTACCCCCTCTTTAATAGAATAAGTACCATTAAGATTAAGTTCTTGTGTAGTTTTCAATAGTTTTCTTCCATCTTTGCTATATTTCACGCCCCATTCATCAACAAAAGCCTCCTTCAACTCTTCATCTGTAGCTTTGGTTGGTAAGTCTTCAATTGTTTGAAGCAAGATAGGCTTTTTGCCAATAAACAACCTGAAAAAACAAGTAGAAAGTTCCTTTCTTGCCAAAGCAAGCATGAAAAGAGAGTAAAGTGTACAGAAATCCTTATCACACATCAATTTCTGCAGGGCAGATATTACCTTGCTATTTGAAGGATTGCGATAATCATTTTCTGAG
>OODA01000628.1_pt1 | contig 18132 bp, 8 predicted proteins | sample 1671341 | NCBI WGS metagenome assembly OODA01 (sample SAMN06348147, study PRJEB24527) | human gut metagenome | biome: human gut; feature: ankylosing spondylitis patient; material: feces | host: Homo sapiens | place: China | collected 2015-10 | reverse complement strand
TGCTGCTGCGGGAGGACGCGGGCGGCTATGTGCTGGTGGCCGTCGTCTCCTTTGCCGCGGCGGCGGCGATCACCGCGCTGTGCTTCCGGCTCAGAAACAGAGAAAACCAGAAAAAAGGCGGGGCGGACAAACCGAACCGACACGAACAGGAGGAGAAAAGCCAATGAAAAAACGAATACTTAGCATACTGCTCGTCTGCTGCATGGTGCTGACCATGCTGCCGACAGCGGCGTTTGCAGCGGTGAGCGATTCGCTGGGCAACACACCCAAGGAAAATCAGTCGATTTTGGAGCAGCTCTCCGCCCTGACTGGCGGCAGCAGCGACCAGGTGCTTTCCATGCTGAACGCTTTGGGGCTGCTGGATGAAGACGGCAATTTCAAGGTGGATCAAACCATCACGCTGGACGGCCGGGTGTTGACACTGGCGGCTGTCATGGAGCTGCTGGAAAATCCCGCCACGGATCTCACCCGCATAGCCGACGTGGATGGGACTCCGGTGGCGCTGGGCGATTTGAAGACCATGGTCCAAATCGAACAGGAGCTGCAGCGGATCAAGGACACCTATTTCTCCGGCAGGGAGTTTACCGGGGAAGCACTGGAGAATCTCAATAGCCTGATGGAGCAACTGGAGCTGCAGGGCATCAGCTTGCGGTATTCCGCCTCTGCCACAAAGCCTGAGGGCGTTGAGACGGTGGATATGAGCAGCATGATGAGCCAAACGCTGGGGATTCTCGCAAACAACACCTGGAACTCCGGGCCTTTTACTGTATACAGAGGAAAACCGGCCGGCTTTTCCTACCGCATTCAAAAAGGCCAGCTCAGCGATTATATCACCAATGTGGAGGTCTCGATAGGCGCGGTGAGTGGGGTCGAGCAAAGCGACGGGTCCTACAGGCTGACCTATGCGGTAGACGGCTACAGTTTAGGTGGTCAGAAAATCACTGTCAAGGTTCAAACCAAAGGAGGGAACCCAGCCTGGCTCGAGAATTCTTATTCCTATGGCGACCTGCTGGGGATGATTGAATTTTACGATGCGGAAAATCTGGTGTTCTATGACGGCGCCAGCTATGCCGACCACTGTCAGCTCAAGCTAATAAAGACGGTTGGCGTCCCCACAATACAAACATCAATGACCGCGCCGAACTATGAGGAAAGATACGAAAGTACAGACACAATACAGGGGGATATGTATATTCCTTTGCTGGCAGATGAATACACTACAGCCCTCGGTGCCAACAATCCGGACTTCGTTGCGCTAAGCGATACCATCAGAATTCTGGATAGCGCTCGCAACTCGGTGCTTCCCGTCGGCTCCGACCCATTTTATCAACCATACCAAATCGACGCCAGCATCGAGTTTAACTGGAGTACCGAAAAAGCTGCCTATACTGGCGATGCGCCGTATGGCTGGTATAAAAACCAGCCCTTTGCCCCGTTCTATCTGACGGAGTACAAGTTCAATGGAAGCACTCTGGGGCTCAGCAACAACAGAACAAAAGCGCTGAACTGTACGATCAACAAGGGCGAAACAGTCAACATCTCCCTGCAGTCTACCACGCAAAACAGAGGGGATCAGCGGTACTGGCTGCCCTTCCGACTGTATATGAAAAGTGTACAGGGCGAAATCCAAAATTCCTGGGCCACCACCAAGAACAGCGGCGTCCACGCCGAGCTGTTGGACACGGACGCCCCCACCATTCAAAGCGTCACGGCCCCGGCGGGAACCTATGCCAGCGGACAGCACGTGCCCATCACAGTTACCTTTAGCGAGTTCGTGGATCTTAGAAACGCCAGCGTGACCATCAACGGCAAAGAGTATAGCGCCGCTGATCTTTCCATGAACAACTACGGTGTCACGGCAATGCTCTGGTACCCAGTGCAGGATACAGATGCCACCACGGTCACCGTCAATGGTATGACCGGCGTGAAGGATGTTTTTGATCATACGCTGGATCCCACACACTATCTAAGCGAGCCGATTACCGGCGTTGCGCTGGAGAGCGTCTTGATGCGCAACGCCCCCACCGCACTGACCGCCGACTACGACAACGGCAATGCATCGTTCACGATGAACGCCAACATGGCGCAGGCCTACAAGACCGTATACAGCGATTATCACATCCCGGAAGGCACAGAGCCGAAGGAAGCCCCTTTCCGTCTCGAACTGAGGGACAACTCCACGGATGAAACAATCCATCTGCAGGTCTATCTGGACACAGAGAAGGAAGCCTTCACCATTAGCAACTATGCAATCGCACCCGCAGCTTACACCCGCACCTATACGGTGACGCTGCAGGCCAACGAGGGCACGAAAGACTCTCCTAACTGGGTGAATGTTCTTCCCCTGACCCGGCAGTTCACGGTGCAAAAGAAAGTTTCCGCGCACACGGTGACCATAGTCCCGGAAACGAATGACGCCGACTATACGATTTCCCTCGCCGATTCCGCCCGCCCCACGCTTCAGGCCAAGGTTTTGGGGAAAAACGGTGAGCAGGCCAGCTACACCACCGGTAAATGGAGCAGCAATGACCTGGACATTGCCACCATCGACGAGAATACCGGCCTTGTTGCCACCACAGGAACCAAGGTGGGAACCGTCACCTTTACCTTTACGGCGGACAACGGGACTGAGGACCCTGCCGATGATGTGACGGGCCAGTCACAGCCCTATACCGTGACGGCAGGCGATTCCCTGGCACTGGTGATTCCCGGCGGCTCGTCCATCGTGACGCGAGTAAATCAGCCCGCCACCGTGCTGTGGAGCTCCAACGCCGCGCTGATGGCGCCGAACAAAGAGTTCAATTACAGGATCGACCTGTATGAGGGCAACTACGAGAATGAGGCGGCGCTGAGCGGCCTCAAGCCCGTTGCGACTTATACCGCCGGCAAAGATAAAAACAGCGTGCGGATCGAGGAGAATGTGCTCTCCAAGCTCTCCAACGGCAATATCCCTGCCTACACGGTATTGGTCTCCATGCCGCACCCCAACGCCGGGGGTGAGGACGTCCGCCTGTCGGCACTTGCCTGGATCATCGTGCAGGCACCACCTGCCACGGCCAAGCTGACACCGCCCCAGAGCATTTACCACAAGGATACCGACGGCACCGTCAATATCGACTGGTCGGTGGAAAACGCCACTACCGGCGCCTCTCAACAGCCCACGCTGACCATTACCCGGGTCACAGAGGACAACAGCACCCATGAGGTGGCCAGTGAGCGCCTATCCGGTACCTCCGGAAGCTACTCCCTGCCATTACAGAGTGTGAAAGCCGGCAATCTAAAGGACACCTATCAGGTGGTTTTGAGCGTGGAGAACCCTGGTGAGGAATCTCCCAGCACCGACTCCTTCCCCCTGTATGTCTACGATGCCGACGCACTGAAGGTGCAGGACGACAAAGGAGACACGATTTCTGCGCTGACCATGGACAACACCTCCAAGGTCAGCGGCACCCTGCCCACCGATACAGCTAAAATTTTGCAGCTGCGCCAGGAGCTGGGGCTGATCGAGTACATAGGCATCAACTATGACGAGTACGGATGGAACTCCTTTAAAGACGGCATCCGGTGGCTCTCCAGCAACAACAATGCCATTTCCGTCAACTACAAGCAGGGCGGACTGTATGAGGACATCAGAAACTTCTCCTTCGATTCCTACCTTCCCGAAACCAAAATGGCGCTGTCCGGCTTGGCCAACGGCACCGCAACCGTCACGGCTACCCATGCCGCCACGGGCATGAGCGCCGCCGTACAGGTGACAGCGAAAACGCTGCAAAATAAGTTCTATCTCTTCCAGCTGACGCCTGCGGCGGAAACTACGCTGCAATACACCGACGGCAAAGGTGTGCCCAAAACGGTCACGACCAACAGTGAAGGCGTGCTGGCGCTTTACGAACCCAACGGGATCGCCAGTGAGGTGTCTCTGCGATCCGGCTCCGGCGCGGATATTTATCTGGGCACCATCTATAAAGAAAATCTGCGTTCCGGCGAGCGGGATGCCACAAAACTGCAGCTTTATCCCTTGAATACCTTCAGCCTTCGGCGAGTCGCCTGGGCATCTGTGACGCTCATCACGCCGGGCGGCGATCCGCTGGCGAACAAGACGGTGACCGTTCGCGGCGGCGTTTATAAAAACGGAGGCTACTGTGAGACAGCTCTGCTGGGCTCCAGGGCAGGAGCACTTGTCAGCGGCATCACCGGCGACACCTATACCACGGATGCGGCGGGAAATATAACCGTCTATCTGGATTCCACCCAGTTCTGGTCGGCCGAAAAGGGCGAGAGCAGCACCACGGCGCTTTCCGCTCTGGATCAGCTGGAGTACATTCTGGAGATCAGCGCAATTGACGGCGACAAGTACTATCCGCTGCTGCTGACTGTCAACGGCAAGCTGGGCGTGGACGATGTAATGCGCACCGCAGAGGGCGTTGTCTCTCTGGAGCGCGTGCCGGCGGGGGAGGAAAACAAGCCCTTCATTGTGGCGCAAAGCGTTGATTACGGTCTTGCCAACGGTCAGAAAGTGGATGTCCGCAGCTCGACCGGGAAGATTGGCCCTAACAGCAGCTTTAAAACAGCAACCCTGCACACCACCATGTTCCTTTGGGGCGAGAAGATTGCCGACGCGAAGAATTACAGTCTCAAGCTGGCGGACGAATACGGCGTTCTTCCTGCCGCCCAGAGCAGCAGTACCAAGCAGTATCCCTTCTCATCCATCCCTGTAGCGGAAAACGATCTGACCCTCACCGAGGCCACCATGACCACCTCTGGATGGATCGCCGACGGCAAGGATGTGGGTATGAAAACGCAGCTGAGCCTGAACGGCAGCCTGCTGCAGGAGAAAATAATGCCCTTCCGGGTCGTTGATCTGACCCGAGTGCCCAAGGTGACAGAGGATGACCGCGTCACCGGTATTCTGGCGACGATGGGATCCTCCAGTGGAGTGAATCAAGTCGACTTTGGCGGAGTGGGCGGTAGTGAGATTCTCAAGGTGCTGACCGGACGGCTGGATGATCTGAGCGGTCCGGTGAACACTTCCGTGTTCAAAATGATCATCACCCCCAGCGAAGATCCCTCCGTGTTCCGTGCCATGATTTGGGCCGGGTACAACACGCTGGAGATGGAGGACATAGACTATTCCGAGGACGGCGTGGCGTTGGGTGCGAATGTGCTGACGCAGAACCTGGAGGTGGGCGTGCCCAGTACCGGGGACCTGAGCCAGATGGCCCAGGGAACCTATGATCCCAAGGGGGACTACAAAACCAACTCCTTGGCCGACAATGTCACCAGCACGGATCTCAACTTGCAGTTGGAGGGCTTTTACGAAGCGGAGATCCGCTATAACGCCGAAAAAAAGGAGTGGGAGGTTTTCACCGTAGGCGGCGGCTTTACCTCCGGCGTTGGCGTGGGCTTCTCCTTCAGCGTGAACGCCATGGCTGGCCCCGTGCCGTTGACAGCAACCTTTGAGCTGGGCGGTGCCATTCAGCTGGATTTCCGTACCGCAGTGCGCTACGGCCAGCAGGGACAGGGCACAGAGCTTGCCTGGAGCGATCCCACGGCCACGGCAGTGAATGACTTTTTGACCACGCTGCGTATCAACGCCTATGTCCACGCGTTTGGCGGCATTGGCTTTGACTATTCGATCGTGGCGCTGAAGATCGGCCTATTCGGCAATTTGGATGTGGACAGTCAGAATAAGTTCCTTTCCCGCACCTATCTTGCCGACGAGACAAAGCGCCAGATCAACGGTCAGGCCCTGGGGATCCAAAGCGAAGTGGGAATCAAATTTGTGGCCGCCTTCCTGTTTATCTCCTACGAGGCGGTGATCGCCTCCGGAACCTTTGGAGCCACCAAGACTTTTAATAACTGGAAAACAATCGACGACTACTGGAATAGCGCCACCAGTGGGCTGAGCCTTGCCTCGCTGCGGATGGCGGCGGCCCAGAGCGGAATGCAGGTGGCTTCTGCCAGTGCGACGCTCCAAAGCCGGGACTATCTGGAGCAATATGCCCGTACTTGGGGCCAGCCCCGGCAGCGGATGATGCTGTTCTCTCTGAACTCCACCAATGGGCTGCAAAACATCCAGTCCAATGCCAACCCCACATCCTATCCGCAGCTCAGCGATGACGGGAAGGTATTGGCCTACATCAACGACGGCAACATCGGCAATATTTACGCCAGCCGGGCACATTTCTCCACCCTTAATGGCGGCGCCTATTCTGTCTCCAGCCAAATTGCCGATCCCACAGGGTTCCCCGGCTACGGCGACACGAGCGTTTCTCTGTCCGGCACTGACAGCTTCGCGGCGGCGGCTTGGGTTCGCATGGGCACCGACCTGCCGGGTAAAAATGCCGGTGATCCCGTGACATTGGAAGAGCAAAACCTGCTGATGAACAGCACGGAGATCGTAGCGTCCGTCTATAACGGCACAACCTGGACTTCCACCCGTCTAACCAACGACGGCACGCCGGATCTGGCCCCAGCCACGGCAGTGGGCGGCGATGGCAAGGCCATCGTGTTCTGGCGCAGCGTCTACACCCCCGATCCCGGTACGCAGGGCAGCAACAACCTGCTGAACTTCACGACCAGAGATTGTATCATGTACCGTTGCTATGACAGCGGCACCTGGAGCGAGGCCAAAATGCTTTATAACGGTGCTACTGGCAGCGTGAAGGCGTTGCAGGCGGCCATGCTGCCCGACGGAACCGCTATGGCGGTTTACTCGCTGGACCGCAGCGAAACCGGAGATACCTCCGCCTACGAGATCGCCTATTGTACCGTGGCTGCTAACGGAACTCCCGGTACAGCCATGCTGGCAACCCGTGACAGCAATCTTGACGAAAACCCCCAGGTCGTTGCAGCCAACTTCGGCATCGGGGATGACCGATTTGTCATCGGTTGGCATAGTGTCCGAGACGGCAGCAGCGATATTCAGCTGTTGGCTGTGGACGGCAGCGGCACCATGTCCAACAGTTTCCCCGGCTCTCTGTCTGCCCTGACCAGCAGCGGCAACGCCGTCGTGGGCGGAGACTTCCGCTTCGCTTCCCTCAGTGGGGATCATCGCAGCCTCAATGATCTTACCATCGTCTGGAATGAGACTGTCAATGACGCCAACGGCGCGGTAGATCACGGCATTTTGAAGGCGGCCAAGCTGCGCTATGCCGCAAATACCTACACGCTTTCCGCACCATTGGAACTGGCAGAGCTGCCGGATCGCACGCTGGCTGACCACTTTGATGCCTATGTCAGCGGCAGCAATCAGGTGCAGGCTGCCATTCAGGCCACCCGGTATGACGATGAAAAACCGGAGGTAATCGGCGGCGTGACCGTTCCGGGTGAGGAAACGATCCTCTATACCGCTGCCTCTAATTTTATCACCGATGCGGTGGCAGTGGAACAGATCGGTGTGGATTATGCAACGCTGGCGCTGAACAGCCTGACACCCATTCGCTTTACCATCCGCAACACCGGGCTGAACGATGTGACAAACCTAACGGTCAAGCTTGGCAGCGGGGAAACCGCCACCCTTACGGAAAAACTGCTGCCCAATGAAAGCACCACCCTTACCGTCTGGCACCATGTGAGAGACCGCGTGACCGACCCGAGCTATACCATCACCGCCGCCGGCGGCATCAACGAAAACGGCACAGTGTATCTGGATTATCCCGACATTGGCATCTCGCAAATGGAAGTGATTGCGGAGAGCGCCGGCAAGCGCACGGTGCGCATGACCCTCTATAATTCCTCTGCCGCCACGCTGGCCGGCGGAAAGAACCGCGAGGTGAAGCTTGCGTTCTATGCGGATGATCTGCATACCAAGCCTGCAGAGGTAGCCTGCGCCACAAACGGCGTATCGGTTCGCGATAATGAAATCACCGTTTCCGGAGACAGCGCCCTCGCCCGCATCGATCAGGGAACCTTTACACTGGACCTGACCTATGATCTGGGCAGGTATATGACATCCATTGGCAAAACCGAGATCCCCAATGTGGGTACCTATCTGTACGCCGAGGCGTGGGCGGAAGGCCAGATCGGTGGAACGGGAAGCAATCAGCGCCTCCCGGAGTATGACGGCAGTGACAGCGAGGCCAGCGTCCATATGACCGGCGCACTGGCCCGCACCGGAGAGCAGCTGACGATGGATGTGACACAGGGGAACGACGGCAACGGTCACAGCACCGCCGCCATTACCCTGCGCAACAACTCCCTGCAGTCTCAGACTAGCGCAGAGCTGGTGGCCACGCTGCTGGATGCTGCCGGGACCGTTCTGGAAACGAAAAAGACCAGTATTGGCGGTGCCATCTCCGGGGAAACCTTCCAGGCGGAAAACGTCACCTTCTCCCGGCTTGGCACCCGCGTAGTGGTGCGAGCCGCAGTGCCCGGTAATGACCTTCTGACCTTTGAAGGTCTGGCAGTGGGGCTCGGCGATTTTACCGCCAACGGAACGAACTATACCTATACGCTGCAAAATGATAGCGGAGCAACATCTACGCTAGTCACAGCGGTGTCTGGAAACGGAGAGCCCGTGAGCATCAACGGACAGGCTCTGTCCACCGGCGGCAGCGCAACCGTTGCCATCCCCAACAGCGGCACAACCGACATTGTCGTGGAGATCGGCACTAAAACCTACACGCTGACGATTCTGCGCAATAGCGGCACAGGCGGCGAAGCGACCAGCTACACGCTGACCTTCGACACCAACGGCGGCAGCGCCATCGCGCCCATCACTCAGGACTACGGCACTGCCATCACCGCCCCCGCCGATCCCACCAAGACTGGCTACACGTTTGCGGGCTGGACCCCGGCCATCCCCTCCACCATGCCCGCCGAGAATATGACCATCAAGGCTAAGTGGACCGTGAACCAGTACACCCTCACCTTCGACACCAACGGCGGCAGCGCCATCGCGCCCATCACTCAGGACTACGGCACTGCCATCACCGCCCCCGCCGATCCCACCAAGACTGGCTACACGTTTGCGGGCTGGACCCCGGCCATCCCCTCCACCATGCCCGCCGAGAATATGACCATCAAGGCTAAGTGGACCGTGAACCAGTACACCCTCACCTTCGACACCAACGGCGGCAGCGCCATCGCGCCCATCACTCAGGACTACGGCACTGCCATCACCGCCCCCGCCGATCCCACCAAGACTGGCTACACGTTTGCGGGCTGGACCCCGGCCATCCCCACCACCATGCCCGCCGAAAACCTGACCGTCACGGCTCAGTGGCGCTACAATGGCGGTGGAAGCAGCGGCTACAGCTACTACACCATCAAGGCAACTGCCGGTACTGGCGGTTCCATCTCTCCCTCCGGCAGCGTCAGCGTCCGTGAGGGTAGGGATCAGACCTTTACCATCACCCCAGATAAGGGCTATGCCGTCTCCAACGTCAAGATCGACGGCAAGAGCATCGGCGCGGTGAAGTCCTACACCTTTGAGAATGTCCGCAGAACCCATACCATCGAGGTCATCTTTATGAAAGCCAACGGCAACCCCCAGACCGGCGTGTTTGTGGATGTAGCGGAGGGCAGCTACTATGAGGAGGCGATTGATTGGGCAGTGGAGAAGGGCATCACCAACGGCGTGAGCAGTAATATGTTCGCTCCCAACGATCCCTGCACCCGCGCGCAGATCGTCACCTTCCTGTGGCGTGCGGCCGGTTCTCCCGCCCCCAAGAGCATAAGCAGCTTCACGGATGTTCCCGCTGACGCTTTCTATGCCAAGGCTGTTGCCTGGGCTGTCGAAAACGGCATTACCAGCGGCACAGGCGAGAGTAAGTTCAGCCCCAACGCTACCTGCACCCGTGCGCAGGCGGTGACCTTCCTCTATCGTGCCTCCGGCAGCCCCGCAGTCAGCGGTAGCGCCGAGTTCAGCGATGTTTCCGCCACAGCCTTCTATGCAGACGCAGTGGCATGGGCAGCAAAGAAGGGCATCACCACCGGCATCGGCGGCAGACTGTTCGGCGCCGACAACGACTGCACCCGCGGTCAGATCGTGACCTTCCTCTGGCGCTGCAAGAAGTAAGCGGCTGACATGAACCTATAAGCGAACATCGGACAGCGCAGCGGACGGGCATCTCGCCCCGAAGCTGCGCTGTTCCTTTTTTGCTACAGGAAACATTTTGTCCGAACACACAACACTTTGAGCCATGCCGCTGCTCCAGCGCGGCAAGGAGACAGCATTATGAAAAGAATCACAAGAATCATTCGTCCGATCATCTGCATGTCCGTCCTTCTCTTTGCTATGACCACGGCGGTCATGGGCTGCTATCAGGAAGAGACGGGGTCTATCGATATTCCCGGCAGAACGCCTTCCGGCACCTACATCGAGCGCGCGACCTACGAGCTGCGCCGCGAACGCCGCGTGCGCGTGGCGACGTCCGACGGCCCCGAGCAGGTCATCATCCTCGGCCACGGGGCGCTGCGCGTCTCCGCCCGCGCGTTCCATGCCGAGGTCGAATCCGCCGAGGGGCAGATCAGCGCCGTGCTGCAACGCCTGACGAACCGTCCGCGCAGCGAACGCACCATCAGAAACAACGTAAAGCTCAAGCAATAATTCAGTCAAAAAGCGGTGGCTTCCGGCCACCGTTTTTTTGTCGAAAAATGAGTGCATTTTCCTCTTGCAATTCGTTTTTAATTGTTGTATCCTAAGCACTGTCAATTCAAAGTGATAGTCAATTCAGGTTGACTATCTAAGTATTTTTAAGAAAGGAGAACCACATGCAGACCAACGAGATCCAGGAGCTGCTGCTCGACACGATCCCCGCATGGCACTACTGGTTTGCCCGTCCGTTCAAGCGCATGCTGAACGACGGCGTCAGCCTTGACATGTACTACTGCATCCAGTCGATGCGCCGCAGCGGCCGCACGATGACGATGACAGAGCTTGCAAACTTTGCCCGCATGCCCAAGCAGCAGATGAGCAAGCTCGTCGACAAGCTGGTCGAGGGCGGCTTTGCCGAGCGGCTGAGCGACCCCGACGACCGCCGCGTCATCCGCCTGCGGGCGACTGAGAAGGCCGACGAATACGTGGCGAGCTTTTTAGAGAAGGATGCGGCGGAGTTCCGCGCGTTTTTCGACCAGCTCGAAGGCGAAGAGCGCGAGACCTTCTGCACGGCGCTTCGCACCATCCACGACACCTTTGAGGCCAAACGCAAGCGCATGATCGAGCAGGGCAAGCTGCCCGACTGTCCCCCACAAACTAAGAAAGGAGGCCACTGCCGATGAATATGATCCATCGCTTCATGGGCTGCATCCGCGAGTATAAAAAGCCCACGATCCTGACGCTCTTGTGCATGGTCGGCGAGGTCGCGATCGAAGTGCTGATCCCGTTTTTCACCGCCAATCTCGTCAACGAAATCAAGGGCGGCGCGGAGCTCAGCGGCGTTGTGCGCGTGGGCCTTGGGCTCATCCTGATGTCGCTCGTGTCGCTCGGCTGCGGCGCGCTCGGCGGGCTTTACGGCTCGCGCGCGAGCGCCGGCTTTGCCAAAAACGTCCGCCACGATGTTTTCACCCGCGTGCAGAGCTTCGCGTTTGAAAATATCGACAAATTCTCCTCCGCCTCGCTCGTCACGCGCATGACGACCGATATCAACAATGTGCAGATGTCCTTTATGATGTGCATCCGCATCGCGGTACGCGCACCGCTGATGTTCCTCTTCGCCGTCATCATGGCCTATATCATGGGCGGCGCGCTGGCGACGACATTCCTCATTATCATTCCCGTGCTGGTAATCGGACTTCTTCTGATCGCACGTAAGGCAATGCCCGCGTTCCGCGCGGTGTTCCGCAAGTACGATAAGCTCAATGAATCGGTCGAGGAAAATGTGCGCGCGATGCGCGTGGTCAAGGGCTTTGCCCGCGAAGGGTATGAAAAGCAGAAGTTCGCCGCGGCCTCGCACGATATCGCCAAGGACTTCACCTTCGCCGAGCGCGTCGTCGCGCTCAACGCGCCGCTGATGCAGTTCTGCGTATACTTCAACATGATCTTCGTGCTATTTGTCGGCTCGCGGATCATCATCACGAACGGCGGCACGACCATCGACGTTGGCCAGCTCTCGGCCATGCTGACCTACGGCATGCAGATCTTAATGTCGCTGATGATGATCTCGATGATCTACGTGATGATGACGATGTCGTATGAGTCCTTCGTCCGTATCTGCGAGGTACTCGAGGAAGAGCCCGCGCTCACCGATCCCGCATCTCCTGCGATGGACGTGAAGGACGGCTCCATCGACTTTGAAAACGTCAGCTTCAAGTACTCCGCACAGGCGAAGAAATTCGCGCTGCAGGACATCAACCTGCACATCGACTCGGGCATGACCGTCGGCATCCTCGGCGGTACGGGCTCGAGCAAGTCGACCCTCGTGCAGCTCATCCCGCGCCTTTACGATGTGAGCGAGGGCTGCGTCAAGGTCGGCGGCAGAGATGTGCGCGAATACGACCTTGAGGCGCTGCGCGGCGCGGTCAGCGTCGTGCTGCAAAAGAATGTGCTGTTTTCCGGCACGGTCAAGGATAACCTGCGCTGGGGCAACGAAAACGCCACCGACGACGAGATGATCGAGGCGTGCAGGCTCGCGCAGGCGGACGAATTCGTCCGCTCCTTCCCCGACGGGTATGACACCTATATCGAGCAGGGCGGCTCGAACGTCTCCGGCGGACAGAAGCAGCGTCTCTGCATCGCCCGGGCGCTTCTCAAAAAGCCGAAGATTCTGATCCTCGACGACTCGACCTCCGCGGTCGACACGCGCACCGACGCGCTGATCCGCGAGGGCTTCCGCACCTATATCCCCGAGACGACGAAGATCATCATTGCCCAGCGCGTCGCGTCCGTGCAGGATGCCGACCTCATTCTCGTGATGGACAACGGCCATATTGCGGACATGGGCACGCACGATCAGCTCCTCGCTTCGAGTGAAATTTACCGCGAGGTCTACGAATCCCAGACGAACGGAGGTGAGCAGGATGAAGCGTGATCCCAAGAATTCCCGCCGCCCAAACGACGGCGCGGCGAACCTCGCCATGCTTAAGCGCACGGTGAAAAAGCTCTTTTCCTACTATCCTGTGCTCGCGCCCGTCACGTTCGCGTGCATCCTGTTCTCGGCCATCGTCACGTCGATCCCGTCGCTTTTCGTGCAGAATGTCATTCAGGTCATCGAAAAGTGGTACGTCTCGCGCGACTGGGTCTCCGCCAAAGCAGAGCTCATCCCCATCCTGTCGCTGCTCATCTCGCTCTATGTGCTCTCGATCATCGCGATCCTGGTCTACAAGCAGCTCATGGCCTATATGACGCAGGGCTTTCTCGACAAGCTCCGTCAGGAGATGTTCGGCGGCATGCAGGATCTTCCCATCCGCTACTTCGACACCCACCAGCACGGCGATATCATGAGCTTCTACACCAACGATATCGACACGTTGCGCCAGCTCGTGTCCGAAGCCATCCCCGCCTTCATCCAGTCTGGCGCGATCGTGCTGGCCGTGTTCGGCATTATGCTCTATTTCAGCATCTGGCTGACGCTTATTTCGGTGCTCGGCGTGATTCTGATGATCGTCGTCACCAAGCGCGTCGGCGGCGGCAGCGCCAAATTCTTCCTGCGCCAGCAGCAGGCCGTCGCCAAAACCGAGGGCTATATTCAGGAGACGATGACCGGCCAGAAGGTCGTCAAGGTCTTCTGCCACGAGCAGCGCTCCATTGAGGAGTTCGACAAGATCAACGACGCCCTCTTTGAAAACAGCTACCGCGCCCACGCCTATGCCAGCGTGCTCGGCCCCATCATCGGCAACATCGGCAACTTCCTCTATGCGGCTCTGGCGCTCGTGGGCGGCGTGCTGCTGCTTATCGGCGTTCCGAACCTGAGCCTTTCCGGCAAGGCGCTGGATATCTCGATCCTCGTCCCGTTCCTCAACATGACCAAGCAGTTCACGGGCAATATCAACCAGCTCTCCCAGCAGATCAATTCCATCGTCATGGCGGGTGCAGGCGCGCAGCGCGTCTTCTCCCTCATCGATGAAAAGGCCGAGACGGACGACGGCTTCGTCACGCTCGTCGACGCGGACATCGCCCCCGACGGCACGATCACCGAGAGCGACCATCACACCGGCCACTGGGCGTGGAAGAACCCGAACGACAACGGCAAGGTCTCTTACCGCGAGCTGCGCGGCGACGTGCGCCTCATCAACGTGGACTTCGGCTACGAGCCGAATAAAGAGGTCCTGCACGACGTCTCCGTCTACGCAGAGCCCGGCCAGAAGGTCGCCTTTGTCGGCGCGACCGGCGCGGGCAAGACGACCATCACGAACCTCATCAACCGCTTTTACGACATTGCCGACGGCCAGATTCTCTACGACGGCATCGACGTCAGCAAGATCAAAAAGGCCGACCTGCGCCGCTCGCTCGGCATCGTCCTGCAGGACGTCAACCTCTTCACCGGCACGGTGATGGACAACATCCGTTATGGTAAACTCAACGCGACGGATGATGAGTGCATTGCCGCGGCAAAGCTCGCCGGCGCGGACGATTTCATTACGCGCCTTCCGCAGGGCTACGCGACGGAGCTCGCCAACAACGGCGCAAACCTCTCGCAGGGTCAGCGCCAGCTCATCTCCATCGCCCGCGCGGCGGTCGCCGACCCGCCGGTCATGATCCTCGACGAGGCGACCTCGTCCATCGACACACGCACCGAGGCCATCGTCCAGCGCGGCATGGATCAGCTGATGGAGGGCCGCACGGTGTTCGTCATCGCGCACCGCCTGTCCACCGTCAAGAATTCCGATGTCATCATGGTCCTCGACCACGGCCGCATCATCGAACGCGGCAGCCACGAAAAGCTGATTGCGGAAAAAGGAACCTATTACCAACTCTACACCGGCGCATTCGAGCTTGAATAACTCAAAAAAGGACACATCCGTACGGATGTGTCCTTTTTTGATTTCGCATATCGTCCAAGTCCTCCCGCTATATTGTGTTGAACGCAATTTTTAAGGGAGGAATTCTATGTCTTGTTCCTTTTTCCGCACCTACGGCTTTCTGAGCGCGATGCTGCTCGCCATCGTACTCGGATGCGTGCTGGGCGCGCTGTGGCCGGGGGCGACGTGTCTCGCCCCGCTCGGCACGATCTTCATTAACCTGATGTTCTGCATCGTCGTGCCGCTCGTGTTCTGCTCGCTGAGTAGCTCCATCGCCTGCATGAAAAGCCCGAAGCGCGCGGGGAAGATCATGGGCACGACGCTTTTGGTCTTCATCGTCACGGGCCTTATCGCCGCAGTCATCATGCTCTTTGCGATGCGCCTCTATCCCCCGGTCCTCGAGCCGTGGGCGGACGCGGCGGCGGGCGAGGTCGATGAACAGGCGAGCGTCGCACAGCTGCTCGTCAACTTCTTCACGGTCGAGGATTTCGCGGCGCTGCTGTCCCGCCGCGCGATGCTGCCGCTCATCGTCTTCTCCATCCTCATCGGCTTTGGCGTCAATTTGAGCGGCGGCGCGGACTGCCTGACGGCAAAAGTCCTGCAGGACATGACGAACTGCCTTTTGAAGGTCGTCTCGCTTATCTCCTACTACGCGCCCGTCGCGTTTTTCGGTTTTTTCGCCTCACTCGTCGCGACCTACGGTGCACAGATCACCGCGGCCTATGGCCGCGCGATGCTCGTCTACTATCCGCTCTGCTTTGTCTACGCGCTCGTCGCGTTTCCGCTCTACGCCTATCTCGGCGGCGGAAAGGAGGGCGTGCGCGTCATGCGGCGGCACATCCTGCGCCCTGCGGTCACGGCGCTCGGCACCTGCTCGTCCGTCGCGACGATCCCGACGAATTTAGAGGCCGCAGAGGACAGCGGTGTCCCGCGTGACATCTCCGACCTCGTCCTGCCGCTGGGCGCGACGATGCACATGGACGGCTCGTGCTTCAGCTGCGTGCTGAAGATCGCGTTCCTCTTCGGCGTGTTCGGCATCCCGTTTGAGGGCGCGGGGCTCATCGTCAAAATTCTGCTTGTCGCCGTGTTCAGCTCGGTCGCGATGAGCGGCATCCCCGGCGGCGGGTACATCGGCGAGTACATCATCTGTACGCTCTTCTTCCCCGCGCAGATGGCCATTGCCTACCCCATCGCCGTGACGATCGGCAACCTAGTCGACCCGCCTGCCACAATGATCAACGCCGCGGGCGACTATGTTGTTACATTTCTCGTCGCGCGCTTCACCGAGGGAAAAGACTGGCTTGAGCGTGCGCAGAGGGAAAAGGCTGCACACTAAATTTTCCGTGCGCTTTCCGCGCAGGCATGCTATAATGCTGTTCGTTAACGAAAGAAGAAAGATTCGCCCGCTGCGCGCGGGCAGAAAGAGGTTTTTATCATGGAAGTTGGTCTTTCCATCGCGCAGATGCAGCGCGGTATGGACGTGGAAGGCTTTTATCTGCTCAAGGCCGCCTTTGCCAAGGCGACAGCCAGCGGCAAGCCGTTTTTGAGCGCAGTGCTCGCCGACACGAGCGGCACGATTGAAGCAAAGGTCTGGGACTACAGCGGCCCCATCGGCGAGCGCGACGTAGGCAAGGTGCTCAAGGTGCGTGGGAGCGTATCGGACTACCGCGGCATGCCCCAGCTCACAGTCGACAAGCTGCGCCTCGCCGAAGACAATGACCGCGTCGACGTCTCGAAGCTCGTGAGCGTCGCGCCCATCGACCGCGAGGCCGGCTATGACGAGGTCAAGGCACTCGTTTCGACCATCGAGGACGCAGACTACCGTGCCGTGTGCGAGGAAATGCTGCGCCGCCACGAGGCAGCGTTCCGCACCATTCCCGCCGCCAAGAGCGTTCACCACGGCTTTTTGTCCGGCCTTCTGATGCACACGCTCAACATGCTGCGCCTTGCCGATTTTCTGTCTGCGCAGTACGCGGACACCGTGAACCGCAGCCTGCTCCTCACCGGCACGCTGCTGCACGACTTCGCCAAGGAGCAGGAGTTCACGTTCTCCGAGCTCGGCCTTGTGACGGATTACTCGACGAAGGGCCAGCTGCTCGGTCACCTCGTCATGGGCGCGCAGGAGGTCGCGGCGATTGCCGCCGAGCTCGACCTGCCCGAGGAAAAGGCGACGCTTTTGGAGCACCTGATTCTCTCGCATCACGGCCAACCGGAATTCGGCGCGGCGGTGCTGCCCCAGTGCGCGGAGGCAGAGCTTTTGTCGCTCGTCGACCAGATCGACAGCCGCATGGAGATCTACCGCGAGGTGCTCGCGCCGCTCAAAGCGGGCGAATTCAGCCAGCGTGTCTTCGCGCTCGACAACCGCCGCGTTTATAAGCATCAATAAGGATGGCAGCGCCAGCGGCGCTGCACGGGACAAAGGGGGAGATTCTCTTTCAAAAGAGAACCTCCCCCTTTGAATCCCCCAAGAGAAAGGCAGGGGGCGTTTCGATTTCGCCCCCTGCACCCCCTAACGACCAAAAGGGAGGGGCCTTGCCCCTCCTTTTTGGATGATCCTCCCCGCGCTTCTGACGGCGCGGCATTGCTTCGCTCGCCGCTCAGGGCTGCTTCTATTTCAGTTCTGTGCTGTGATATACATTTCTTCTGCTTTTTGCTGGGCGGCGATGAGTGTGGATTTTGCGTCGCCGTAGTTTTGGTTCTCAATCTGAGCAAGTGCGTCGGTGATAGCGTTGAACAGAGTCGAGTACATCTTCCGATAGTTTTCCATCGTCTTTTCCTTTCCGCAACAAAATTTTTATTTTGCACTGATATAGTGCAATTATAACGAACTTTGCGGATAAACTCAATACCGAAATGTGCTAAATCAGTGCAGGAGGTGTTGGGCTTGGACTACGAATACTCAAAGCGTCTCGGCGCACATCTTGCGAAAATCAGAAAAGGCAATCACCTGACGCAGGAACAGCTCTCCGCCAAGCTCCAAGTGCTCGGCTGCGACCTGACGCGAAGCGCCCTCGCTAAAATTGAAGTCGGTCAACGCCACATTTATCCTGACGAAATGAAAGCCCTGCACCAAGCCCTCGGAAAACCATACGATGACTTATTCATATAAAAACGACCGCTGACGCGGTCGTTTTTTTCTATTAGAGATGCGGCGAGCGCAGCAATGCCGCGCCGTCAGAAGCAACAGCGGGGTGGATAATCCAAAAAGGAGGGGCAAGGCCCCTCCCTTTT
>OODA01000626.1_pt1 | contig 18209 bp, 18 predicted proteins | sample 1671341 | NCBI WGS metagenome assembly OODA01 (sample SAMN06348147, study PRJEB24527) | human gut metagenome | biome: human gut; feature: ankylosing spondylitis patient; material: feces | host: Homo sapiens | place: China | collected 2015-10 | reverse complement strand
CTCTACAAGAACACTATCACCATTCAAGGCAGGTAACAAGTCAATTTTCATATACAAAATTACAACGTAACATTCATTCTCTGCAAGAATTCATGAGGAGGCATGACTGAAATGTCAGAGAAAGGGAAATCCTTAACGTTCCTCGTCACAAAAGCCATCACGGTGCATCCAGAAGTCAAGAGCCACATTTGTATCAAGAAATACCTTCATCATTTATACTTCTCCAACAAATAGTCTAACTTCTCGTCGTTTTCATCTTCTATTCCAGCAAGGCATCCACCTAATTTCTCCAAATGAGCAGGAAGTGTCAATGAAGGCAGCTTACGAGAGGTTGGCACCTGAAACCTTAGCAGATACTTTTCCACCATCTGTCCAATGCTAACATTATGCAACTTTGCATAAAGCTCAGCTCCACGATATATATTGCTATCTACACTAATCGTATTCATAATTGCATCGTAAACCACCAATACAGCGTCCCCACTATTTATCAGCGGGTTAGCCGTACCAGTATTTTAATAAAGTTTTGATTTTTCTAAAATTTAACTATCAAGCAACGGCTTGGGATGTCTTCGTTACCTCCGCATCCGTACCATCTTCAAAATGGCGGACATAGTCACATGGCAGGAACGAGGCATTTTTCGAAAAATCCTCCTTTTATTTAAAGAAGAGCCAGAGCGTTTCGAAAGTGCATACCCTCCAATCACCCCATAACAAACCAGCGGTATGAGAAAGGCAATTGCCATGCTGCCCGTAGTATCCGCAATATACCCCATGATTACTGGAGCAACCGCACCACCCACTATCGTCATGATAAGTAATGAAGAGGCAAGTTTGGTCTTTGTACCCGCATCCCTCAATGCCAGCGAGAAGATAGTCGGAAACATGATGCTCTCTCCCAGATACAGGGCGAAGAACGCAATGAGAGATAAAGTACCACTACATACCACCACAATCAGTGTGGCAACAAAGGTGAGGATGGCACAGGCCAGCAGCACCAGCCTTGGCTGGATATAATTCATGATGACACCACCAGCCAACCTGCCGATAAAGAACAGACCCATTCCGCCAAAGGCGAGATACAGACTAGCAGTCTGCTTCTCAATATGAATACTCTCCTCTGCATAGTTGATGAAGAAACTGTTCACACCCGTCTGGGCAGCCACATAAAGAAACAAGGTTAGCATACCGAAAACGAATGCCATCACTCGCATCAGCTTCTCATCCACCATCTCGTTCGTATCCGTCTCATGCGCTCTCCTTGGGTCCGGCAACTTGATCCTTGACAGGACTAGTGCCACAGAAAGCACAAAGATACCCACCAGGGCATAAGGAATAGCGATGTTGACACCCGAGAACAGAAGCTGACCGCCAACCAGCGGTCCTACAATCCAGCCGATACCATTGAGCGACTGCGACAGGTTGATTCTGCTCTCCGCCTTGTCAGGATGTCCCAGTACCGTAGTATAAGGATTCGCACTTGTTTCCAGACAGGTCAGTCCGCATCCTATCACAAACAGCGACAGAACGAAGAAGTAGAAACTGTTGATCCTGCTTCCCGGTATGAACATCAGGGCACCGATACCGAAGAGAACCAGTCCGGTTATCACTCCCCTCCTGTAGCCCCACTTCCGGATAATCCATCCGGCAGGCAGCGCCATCAGAAAGTAGGCACCATAGACAGCAGCCTGCGTCAAGGCCGACATCGTCTTGCTGATATGGAACGACTCCTGGAAATGCGGATTCAGCACCTCCAGGATGCCATGGGCAAAGCCCCACATGAAGAAGAGGCTACTGATGATGAGGAAGGGCACCAGATAGTTATGCCCTTCGTATCTGAAGATAGATGGCTTCGTCATGATTCTCTGCAAATTTAAGACTGTCCTTTACTACCAGTGCCAGATAACCGCCGCCACCAGCTCCCGGCATCTTCCATGCCAGAACCTCCTCCATGTTGCTGTAGCGGTCAATCATCGGCTGCACACTCGCCTCCGGTTCTATCACACCATTGATAGACGGATTCACCATACCCGGGAACATTGCAATCTGGGCTTCGAAAGATGCCCTGTATGCTGCAGCAAAGGCATCAAGGTCGTGCGCCAGAATCGCCTTCCAGCAGGCATCAGCTGCATCAGCCAGCGCCTTCACCTTCACAGGCGTGATATCCTTACCTTCCACCACACTGCATCCTGCCCTTCTCGGTTCCATCGGAATCATCACCAGGTGGTCTTCCAGGAAACGGAGAGTCATCTCATCCTGCGTACTCTCTATCTTCTCCGGCCAGAAGTTGTTGTCATAATAATGACGCACCAGACCGGGAACACAGATACCGATAGAATCCTGGGCACCCGAGATGATTCCATCATGACGCTCCGGATTGTTCTCAAAGCAGAATACCAGTCGGGCAAGCATCTCCGGATCCATCACCATACTGTGATGCCTGCTGGAAAAACTCCACATGACCAGAATGTAGCAGGTCATAACACCCGCTTACAAAAACTTTTTTCTTCATTATGATTATCATTGATAATCGAAGTGCAGATAGTTATCCTCATCTAGCTGATTACCTATCTGCATCTCGATAAACATAAACAGAGTTATTTCAATTAATTATTTGATTATTTTATTTTTTATATTTTAGCCTCCAGAAGAAATGCCAAGTACGGAACAATGGTTCGCATAGCGCCTCTGCAGGATAATATCGCACGAAGTGCATATTTCTCCATATCTTCAAGAAATACTTCTTCCCCATACTCTGATGCGTAAACCCACCATACTTAGAGAAATGCCTACCGAAGTTACCACCATCCAGAATCTCTGCCAACAGCAACTTCCCACGCTTCTCATCCACTGGCACAATCATCTTATCCTCAGCCAATCCAAGCACCTCCTTCAGAACATACATCACCGCTCCAGCAAACTTCCACAAGCCAAGATATTTCAGTTCTCTCTGTACCACAACTAAAGCAGTAGAGGCAGAAGAATCTGTAGTGAAAGTAGAACTGACAGAAGTAATAGAAGAACCAGAGGCAGAAGAACAGGAAACAGAACTCGTATCCCCACTAACACCCCGGCGGTCCCATCCCGCACAATCTGGCGAGACCTTTGATGGTCCGCCATCCTTAGAGCGTAGCGGTTCCGAGCACCGAGAAGGTGCGGTTACATCCCTTGCCCTTTTGGAAAGGGCGAGGGCTTGGGAGTGGGTTAAGGCCCCTCCCTGAAGGGAGGGACAGGAGGGTCTATTTGCAATACATCTCCTCATAATACTTCTGATACTCCCCAAAAGTAACATGATCCATCCATTCCTGGTTATCCAGATACCACTTCACAGTTTTTCGATACCTTCCTCAAACAGGAGAGATGACTTCCAACCGAATTCCTTCTGGAGTTTGCGAGAATCGATGACCTAACGCATATCGTGCCCCTTTCTGTCTGCTACGTAGGTAATGAGTTCCATATCTCCGCATTTCCTTCGCCTCATAGTCTCCGATTACAACCTCGGCGAACTTTGGCTTTCGTGATTGCGGGTGCAAATGTAAAAGATACTTACCTTTTGATTTATATTAAATAATATAGCAAATTATGAGTTGTTAGACAACTACAGCCTACTTAAGCTGAGCTAATATCTTATTATAAATATCCAAGAACTCATCATCTGCATCATTCCCAGAAGGGCAAAATGTCTTTTTTAGCTCAGCGAAACTGAGCTTACAAAAATGTTTATCACATACTTTTTTCCCTCCTAAGCGAACCGTTGCCTCATGATTTTGACAGAGTTTTTTCACATCATCCCAATCACCATAGTGTAGAGATTTTATAGGAGGTGTTAAACCTGCAAAGTAGCTTTCTGGGATATAACATTCGATTTCACGTTTTCTTGTTACCCCACATTGTTTCTCACTATAGCCTAGCGTATGAAGTTTCGTGAGATTTGGAGAAACAGCATCGGTACTTTCCTTATCTGAATCCAACAATATAAAATATGGCTTGCCAATTTTTTTGATGACATCAAAATTTGTCCAATGCTGGATAGAAGAACATCCTCCCACAGGAATGAGTACAACTTTACAATCATCAAAATTCTTGTCTATCACACCTGCTTGTTTATACATTTTTGCCACATGACTATATGCCTTTACATCATCAGGACCTTCAACTAAGAAAAGTCCTTTAATGCTATCATCAAAAAGACGAAGCAAGCTGTCATCACTTTTTATGCCGAGATCTTCAACTATGGACTTTACATTTACAGTATCATTTTGCATTACCAAGTATTGCCCATCATTCTTTATTATATGAACAAGGTTTGAAATATCACAAAGTGATACTATATTTGGCGAATGTGTAGTTATCACTACCTGATACCCATTATCTGACATACCTTTTAAACTTTCAAAAAGTAGCCTTTGAGTAGTTGGATGCAAGAATGTTTCTGGTTCTTCAAAACCAAAAATTACATTTTTGCTTTCATGACGCTCTTCTGCTAGCATTTCGAAATAAGACATCATTGTAATTCTCCGAAACCCATCACCACGTGAAGATAAAGGTATGTTCACATCTTGAGCCTTACATTTAAAAGCTGTTGACACTAATTTTGACCAATCAAAATTCACTTGTGCCTGAATTTGCTCTTTTGCAGATAAAACAGAGTTAATCTTTTCTGTTATTGTATTTAATGAATCAGCTATTTTTTCTCGCACTTGCTCCTCTAAATCTGCTGTATCAATCTGCTCATTCAGCATTTTCAATGCCTTATCCTTAAAATACTTTTGGACAGAAGTATCACTATCAGAAAGCGAACTATCTGCCTTAAAATATTCAAAAGAAGGAAGTTCTTTCCTTATCGCATCGTATATTTTCTTTAATCTCGTTGTTCCAGTGGTAGGCAATTCTGAGTATTCGAATACAAATCCAGCCCCTTGTTCTTGGTAATATTTGCGTATCTTTTCTCTTTTTTCCTTGTTATTATATTCCTCTCCGTTTGCTTTTTGTGTGGATAGGTCTAACTTAATACATAAATTAATCAATTCCTTTTCCGTTAACAACAAGAAATCTTCTTTATGTTTTTTACGTGCTACATACCACTTTGGCTTAATCTTTACTTGAGCAGTATCCCAAACTTTCTTTACTTTCAAAAAGCCATCCTCACTTACGATGTCTTCTTTTTTAAAAGATGTGGGTATCGTATCATCTAAAACAACATTAATATCAGCGGTATCAAATTCTACAGCAATAGAAATCAGTGAGGAATCACTATCTACATTTTTATCATCAACTGTTATTGTTGTATCATTTAAAAATGCATCAACAGCTTTCAATACTGTAGATTTGCCAACATCATTTTTGCCAACTATACAAGTAAAATCATTGAATAATATTTCCGTAGGTTCCTTAATTCCACGAAAATTAGATATAATTATTTTTTTTATATGCATAATGTCTATATTTTAATCAACCAAATTCTTATGATAGTTTTTTAAGAATTCACCTGTTACTTCTGCAGCTGCCCCAAATGTATACCTCTTCCATTTCTTTTCATCAGGACTCCACCTGCAAACTACGATACCAGGCAAATCTTGTTTTGTTATATCTAGAATAGTATCATCACCAGGGAACACTTCTGTCGGTTGGTCATTCTGTTCCAGCCCACACGTTATGTAATGATGCGTACAATGAGTGTGATACTGGCTAAGCATATCTTTATGTGGAAGGTCCTCACTATTAGGTGATTTATATATAGTCGTTACCCCTATCAAAGCGTCCTTTTTTACTAGTTCTTTCCAAAATTTTGGACAATACCCTGTTACAGAAGAATGATGAGCTATTTTTACACATACAAAAGGAGAATTTCTTTTTAAGATTATACTGTTATGCATTATTTCACACCACCCTGTTTCTTTAGCATCTTCACAATCATCAGTACAGTCATCCATAGAATATTTATCTCTTCTATTCACTTCTGCATCACATCCTATCAGTACGGTCTGTCCATCATAACTAACAGTAACTGATAAACATGTCATATTTTCTTCTAACGCTTTAGTGTTTTCCTCTTTGGGATCTTTCGGGTCAATTTGCAATAAAAGAGAATCAAACTGCTCCATTGCATAATCCGAAGGACCTAGACAATGCACATTAATCTTTATCTCATCATTATCTTCTATCAACTGGTCATGAAAAATATACTTTGGTTTTCTTTGCCCAACTTCTTTCAAAGCAATCAAACATTTTTCAAATTCTTTCCAGCCTCCAGCTTTGTTTGTTTCAATTTCATTTAACATAAAAACATATTGCACAAAGTTTTTAAAGTTACCTATTTTAGCAATTTTAAATTCACTATTTTTACAACTACGCAATATTTCTGCCAGCCCTAAATAGTGGTCTTTATGCCAATGAGAACAAATAACAGTCTTGACATCATCATAAGATACTCCAATGGCGTCCAAATACGCCAAAGGCAGAACTTCTTCATTAGCTTTACAGCTATCAATAATCATCCATTTACCATTCCCCAAATGAATAACTACCGATTCGCCATTATTAAACCCTGGTCCTATTGTTGTTATTTCCAATTCTTTATCAGAAGGCTTTACTAAGTCTATATTAATGTTCTTCATATTCTTCAAACATATAAGATAAATGCTTAATTTTTTCAGACACTATAGACTCCAACATTTCGCTTGTTCTATTTAGAGGCTGATCTAAATTCATTTCCACAACACGCTTTTTTTTGTCTCTAGTTGGCTCTTGGTAATATTTCACTTTAATGCAAACAATTTGGTTTATGAATAAAGTTTCTCCGTTCTTTAACCTATTTTTGCTAATCCTCAAGTGTTTCACTGATGAGTGATTTTTTACAATTGCCTCAAAATAATCATCTGCAACCAAAGAAATATAACCTTGCCAATTTTCAAACCGAACTAGATTATTTTGAATTACACGAGGTTCTAATTTCGTAAAAGTCCAATCAGAGAAGAAATTATTATTTTCGGTTGAATCCAAAGTAGAGCCCGTCGAATGATTTGAATATACTCTTTCGACTTTTACTGCAATAATGTCTGAAGACAACAAGTCTCTTGCGTCATCAAATAGAATTGCTGAGAGATTTTTCATATTAGAACAAAGGTTTGATAGATGATATTAATTCTTTAAACGTATCGTCAAATACTTGGTGCAATGTGCCAGTTTTTCCTCTCAAAATACCAATTGCAACATCCACATCATTAACCCTATAATGATTGTTTTCAGAGAATTGAAAAGATGGATATTTACCACCATTAGTAACACGCTTTAACGAAATAAGTTTTTGGGGTGTTTCATCAGTTTGCTTTTCTTCCCACGATTGCCACGTAATATCCACCATTATCGAATTACTAGAAACAGGTGTCAAAGCATCTATTGGCGCAAAATGATGACAAAATTTAAGCAAGTCTCCTTTTTTAAGTAAGGTAAATATTTTTGCTCCATTAATTCCAATCGCATCAATTTTTTCAGGTTTCTTGCACCTCAACACTTTAATGATGAAACTAACTATCACATCTGATTCTGAAATCTCGAAACTAACCACTTGCAGTCTAGAACGTGTAATTAGCACCTCAAAATTCTTAGTTCTGAAACTTAACGAGTCTGGATTAAGTTGGAATCCCTGTCCTAAGTCTTCAAGTTTTAATATGCCTCGCTTAACCATCCATACGGGATCCATTGATTCTGGAATAAAACGCCCTACGACTACGACACTAATACTTTGTGATAATATAGATATTTCCATTTTTGAGTCCACTAGAAAAAGTGGGTTCTATTTAAATTAAACAATAGCCTTGGGTAGTTATATTCTGCCCTTGGCGTTAACTAACTCTGGCGAATAGTTCGTGTTCATTAGTTGAGCAAGCAACTTTAGCACGCAACTACAGCCTTAAAAAGGCCTCAAAACGGGGCTATTCGCTCTTTGAACTACTTATTTTGCAATTTGGAGACTTAATTTGTTGTCAAACCAGAAAAGACGGCGCATGTTCATCCAAGCGCATCCTGCAATTGCTTGCAAGCCGTGCTTACATGAAAAGAGTCCACGAAATCTTCAGCATTTTCGATAACAGACAAGTCTTCATCGGATTTAATCTGTGCGCACACACCATGCATTGCAAACTGATACATCTGTGACACTTCTATTCTGATAAGACAGACAACAATTGCTTTTTCCTCATTCTTACAATGAGATTTGCTCATGTCAAAAGTGGGATAAAGCCAAACCTTATTGAAAGCACATTGAATGGCCTCAAAGGTGTCTCAAAATTACAAAGGAGAATGAATCGTTCGCCCGTAGATCTTTAAAATCTATATAAAGCAAGCTTTCTCCAAATAAAGTGATAAATTCTTGCAAAAGGCTCGCAAATCACCTCTTCTGGATAACTTGTCAAGAATCTGAGATTCCTTTTGAAACGACGCAGCGCTTTCTGCAGCTGATAAGAGAGCTTTCCTTTCTTTACTGCTAAAGTCTTCATCCTTTCATCATAATGTCCGAAGTTTCCTGCTGCCATCATCTCTTCCATGAGGAACACTCCATGTTTTTCCGAAACAGGACACAATAGTTCTTCATCATCAAGACCGAATATTTCTTGAAGTACAAACATCAAAGCTGATGCAAAGCGTTTCATACCACAATCACTGATATGTTTCATCAGTACATCAACATTCATCATCTCGGATTGACCTTGCCGATCATTCTGATATGCTTTCAGAAGGACATAAAAGTCAAGAATCTGTCGCATACCAACACCTTCATCCAACAGATGCCTGTAAATATGGTTCATCTGGAAGATTAAATCATAGTCAACTCGCAGTTTCTTAATCGTTCCACATTCGTCAATTTCCTTATTTTCAAAAACTGCAGACTTGAATAACTTCTGAAAGCATAGATTACTCCAAGGAGCATTCAAGAACGAAGGACGAAAATGAATCTCAACAGGAACTCCATTCACAGGTTTCACCTCTGCATGTAAATGGCATAATGATAATAGGATTTTCTTGCTTTGACAATAATCAATAATAGACTTTACAGGATGCTTAGTCTTTTCCTTTGACCAAATCCAGGCATCTACATCACCACAGATTCTTAACTGTCCTAGGGAATGTTCCGAGTTCAAGCCATCATAATACACATGATTGGCTTGCCCCTTCAATATACAAGTTTCAAAGCCATCTTTGCTAAGCGCCTCGGTTAAGCGAAGGCATACATCAGTAGTCTGTCGGTTCCGATGCTTGATACTTTCTACCATCATCGCCCATTGCAAGACCACATTTCTTGGAGGCCATTGCTCTTGCGGCAAACGCTCAACACCTTCAAACATAATCCCAACAAGCGCCTGCTTCTTGGCTAATCCAAAGATCTCATTCCATTCCTTTTCAGAAAGCGTATGGGATAATTGAACCGTTTTTCCTATGGCTGATTGAAGAATGGTATAAAAATCCTGCAATATCATTTCTTCAACCCTTGATACACTCCTCCTACTTCATCAGCAATCCGGTCCCAATCATATTTGCTCATGTCGTAATCTACATGCTGCAATGGAGCCTCGATAATCTTTCCGAGCTTTTCAGAAAGTTCATCCACGTTACCACATTGGAAGTAATCATCCTTTGGCAAGCCAACCTCCAGATTCGCAGGAATATCGCTCACTACTACCTTTACACCATAGCTCATCGCCTCCAACAGGGCTATCGGCAAACCTTCGTGCGAAGATGGAAGACAATAGCAGCGGCAATTCGTCAACAGCGAATGAAGCTTTCTGCCCTTGATAAAGCCAGTAAGCACCACACCATTCTCCCTTGCCATCTGCTTCAATCCCAACGAATACTCATCTTCGAAGTCTGTATCGCCAGCTAACACTAACTTTATATACGTGGAATCCGTGAGATCCGTGTGCGACTTTTTCCACTTTACAAACGCTTCCACCAGATGATGCAGGTTCTTCTCAGGCACAAATCTGCACATACCCAGGATATACTTGCCTTTCTCTATCCCCAGTTCCTTGAAATATTCAGGATAGTCGCAGATTTCAGGCTCAGAAACACCATTATATATAAGGTGTACATTCTTCGTCCTTCCATATTTACGGGCAATGAGGTTCTTGATGACGTTCGAGATGACGATGACATCATCTGCAAACATGCAGCCCATACGCTCACCCATCTTCAGGATAGTCTTGGCAGCAAATCCCCACTTATCCCTGTCATAGTCAGGACCATGATGTGTAAACACCACCTTCATGCCCAGCAGTTTGGCGTATGGAACCAGCAGCGCAGGACCGATGGCATGGATATGCAATACATCAGCGCCCAACTTCTTCGCCTCATTGATGGCACGGAAAGTATGGATGATGGCCTCGAAACTCTTCTTCTTAGGAGAAGGAATCGTTACCAGTTTCACTCCTTTCCATTCATGTAAGTCATCCTTCACATAGTTCGAGCGACGGATCAACGTTACATCATAACCACGCTCCACCATTCTAGGGAACAATTCCTCACAATGCGTCTCCACGCCACCCATGATATTCGGGATACCACGAGTACCTGTTACAACTATTTTCATAAAAACTAGAGATTTTCAAAATAAAAGTATTACCTTTGCAGATATGAATAAGATTTCAAACCATATCAAAGAAGCCATACAGTACTTCGGCATCATCTTGATGTCGATGCTCTCCGCACTGTGGCTTCTTATCAATCATAAGAGAATCAAGTGATTACTTGATTTCAATATTTCTATCAGTTTCCTTCTTGGTAGCCTCATAACCCTGGCTAGCCACGTCAGCGTTCACGATGTCCTCGCCACGCTTGCCCTTCAAAGCCTCCTTTGAATCGGCAGAAAGACCGTTGTTTACCACTGCATTCATATCGCAGGTAGAAAGCTTGTCAAGCTGTTCCTTAGTCACCTTACCATCACGATACTCGCAGCAGATAGGGTTCTCATACATAGAGTACTTCATACCGAGCAGGCTCTTCAGCTTGTGCTTAACCACCCACAGGGCAGGAGTCTTGATGTACTTGTGCATGGCAGGAGAAACAGAACCGATCATCCAGCAGTTTCTGTCGCAATGTCTTACCTTCTTACGAACCTGCTCAGCCTCTGGAGAACTCCAAAGCTCATCCCAAGTCTGGCGGTTCAGGTTACCCATCACCTCCTTGTCCTTGGTACCATTACATGGCATCACATCACCGTATGGGTCGATGAAGAAGGTGTCGAAACTCATATCGCAAGGCAAGAGACGCTTCTGACCATAGATATAGTTGATGAGTCCATGGTTAAAGTAAGCACGGAACCACTTCTTTGGAGAGTTAGACTTCAACAGTTCGTTCACCAAGTTCTCAAAGTTCTTAGCCACCATCGGACGGTCATGAATGATGTTCTTAGCCTCTACGAAGTAGAATGAGTTATGGAGCGATGCGGTAGCAAACTCCATACCCATCTTGTTGCTCAATTCATAGAGAGGCACGAGGTCTGGAGCATTCTTGTCCTGAACGGTCATACCGAAGCCCACATCCTTCAATCCCATCTCGCAGAGCTTCTTCAGGGTAGTATAGCCACGGTTGAAACCATTGTTCAGACCACGGATTTCATTGTTCGTCTTCTCCAAGCCCTCGATAGAGATACGGATACCAATCTGTGGAAACTCCTTAGCCAGGTCGATGATACGGTCGGTAAAGAAGCCGTTGGTAGAGATTACGATACGGTCGCTCTTCTTATAAAGCTCACGTACGATATCCTTCAAGTCCGTACGGATAAAAGGCTCACCACCCGTGATGTTGGTAAAGTACATCTTAGGAAGTTTCTTGATAGTCTCTATAGAGATTTCCTCCTCAGGCTTAGAAGGAGCCTTGTAACGATTACACATTGAACAACGCGCATTGCAACGATAAGTTACAATGACAGTACCATTTAATTTCTTTTCTGACATAATATACTTATTTACTATATTCCATTTTTAGATATACAAACAAGATTTAAAACTAATATTTGTATATTCCTTAAATATCATTATTTTAACACCACTTCTTATTATTAAGCTCTAAAGCTTTCGTATAATTATCTTTCAAGGCTTTATAAAATTCATTATCATTGAACGTATGTTCAACAAATTTTCGAGCAGCCAAACCCATAGTCTTGCATTCTAAAGGTTTCCTATTCATCGTTATCATTTTTTCAGCAAGCGCATGATAGTCTTCTGCTTCATATAGTATACCTCTATCAGATGATATTAGTTCAGGAATACCACCTCGAATAGAACCAATAACAGGTTTACATGCAGCAAAAGCTTGAAGAATAACATACGGCACATTTTCCTGCCAAATTGAAGGACATACGACATATCGACAATTATTCAAATAATGATCAAGTTCTGCTCCCCATTTTGGACCAACGAACTTTACATTCTTTAAATTTGCATCAACAGCAATCTTTTTAAGCTTATCTTCTTCTGGACCATTTCCTACTATTACGAAAGGAATATCACCTGCGACAGTTAAAGCTTTTAGCAAAATGTCTACACCTTTTTCATCAACCAAACGGCCAAAATACAATCCAAAATCACCTTCTTTTATTACATCTGGCATAGGAGGAACTTTAAACGGATTAAGCAACATTCCATAGTTTATCTTACGCTTCCAGAACTTTTCTGTTACATTAGCCATATAATTACATGAGACTAAATGAAGTGTAACATTCTTCTCATAAACCTTTATCCACTTATGAACATATGCTTCAATGGTACTTGCAGCACTAAATGCCAAAGAGCCATGAGCACATTTCGTCAATAAGCAGTGAATATAACAACCATCTTTACATTTATCACAAGCCTTACCTGCATTATATAGCTTATAATTAGGGCAAATATGTTTATAATCATTATGAGAAATAACTACAGGAATATTTCTTTCTCGTGCAGCAACCATTATAGATGGAGATATATGAGTCATTATATTGAAACAATGCACTATATCCGGTTTAAAATCATCTAATAGCTTTATAAAAGCCCTTTTTGTAGAAAGACTATACGGTATATTTGCAAGCGCTTTTAGTTTTGAAAAAAGTCCTGGAGTCTTAAAATCAGGAGCATCAATAAAATATTTAGCCCATTCTGATTCTAAATTTTTTTCGTCATTAATAGAGAAAAAGGCAACCTCATGCCCATGTTCCTTCAGAACTCTAGCAACTTCAAAGAAAAACACTTCAGCTCCCCCCTTATAATAAAAGCATTTATGTGCTAATAAAATCTTCATATCAAATTAAATTAAAAATATCGAAAACCTTTTCTACGAAGTAATACGAACTTCCATACATTATGTTTATTTTGACAAAATTTTAAATTGATCTACTAATTCTTCTTGCTTATGCAATATACTATATTCGTCCTTACGAACATCAGCGTTTTCAATACAATCAACAAATCGCTCAATAGATTTTAAGAAGGCATCATCTGAAGGCAAATTACGAGTTTCAAATTCTTGATTTTTCTTTATGGTATATTGAGGGACGAAATCAACTGGTGCTGTCAATATGCGATTTGATGTTATAGTTCCCTTACTTCCCCATATTTCGATATCGCACTTATAGTCATTATCCATACCAAAAGCTATCTGTGCAATAGTACCTTGGTTATTAACCATTGTGGCCGAGCCATACATTTCAACCTCAAAACCGTCAACATCATTTGCTTGGGCAGTAACGATTCTTGCGCTATCACCTAATAGATAATTTGCATACTTCAAACAATATCCGCCAGCATCTAGAAGAGCTCCTCCGCCGAGTTTTTTATTGTATCTAAAATCATTCTTTTGACGCAATGGGAAGCCAAAAGAAATTCTATATAAGCGTACATCACCTATCTCACCACTACGGACAATATTCTGTATTGTTTCTAACTGACGATGATAAATAAACATATAATTCTCATGGAGAGCCAACCCCTTTTGAGACGCTATTCTTATCAGGGCATCTGTATCTTTTAAGCATGTGGTAGAAGGCTTCTCTAAGAATACGTGCTTGCCAGATTCCAAAGCTTTTTGAGCCCAATGAAAGTGCAGAGCAGGAGGTAAAGGAAGATAAACGGCATCAATATCCTCGGATGAAATCAATGCCTCATATCCAACTATTATCTTTCCACCATACTGATCAATAAAAGTCTGCGCTTTGGCACATTCACGGCTTTGCTGTTCTTCAATTTGCTCAACAGGCACTTTACTCAAATCTCCAAACCATTCTTGCGGACTAGCTATGCCAATAGCTGTAAACTCTACCTTATTATTTGCCTTCTGAAGAGCAGGCAGGAACCTGCGAAACGCTATCTCAGAAGGACATATTATTCCTATTCTAATCATAATATTTTAATAAAAGCTGATTGCAGACAACAAAGAACGTGCTGCTATATTTAAATAATTATTATATGTAACAAATGAGAGCATCTGGTTGAGGGTAAGCCAACAGTAGTTTTCTTCAACCTCTATCGGAAATTCTTCTCCGACCTCAACTATTATATTGAGGTTTTGCTCTTGGAAAAAGCGACCACCTTCTTCACTTTGGTAACTACTGTACCAAATTTTATCTTTAGGAGCATTTAAAATCTGCTCCAGGTAAGGAATGGTATATTCATTCTTTCCTTTGCGATAGTTACCGGTTAAACATTGAACAGTTGGTGCCATCTCTACGATATCAAAGTTACCAGACTCAAGTTTTGCCTGAACCAGGAAATGATAAATACCATTAATCTTCTTAACTATGAATCCCATCAGACCTTCTTGCGCAGAGCGAACCATTGGCTGGTCCCAAGAAACAACTTCTCGGTTGCCTATTTCAACACGACAGCCCATGACATCGAAATACTTGCCACTTTCGTGATGAATAGTTTTTCCATCGTATACCCAATTTTGCATCTCGGAAATTCCTATAGGAGTCACATCCAATTCGTATTTAAATTTCAGAGATGTAATCCATTGAATTATATCCTGCAACTCTTTCAGATGATTATCGCCACTCAAAACCGAATACAGAAAAGAATCAGGCTTGCTGCTATGTATGCCATTCATTCTCTTCACGGCATCCAAAAGGCGAAGTGAATGCTCTGAATAGCTTCCGAAATTTATGCAAGAAATGACTGTTCTACTATCCATATTCACAACATTAGGATAGCGTAAAAGTTCCTTTATCTGTCCAAGACTAGCCCAAATATACCCCTCTTTTACTTCCAGTTCCTCGTCTTCGCCTACCTCTACAATAATGTTTCTATTTCTCTTATGTAAGAAACGAGCTCCTTGTTCTGATTGTAGCTGGTCTACAAGTATCAAAACATCCTTTTCTCCATTAAAATATTCGAGATAAGTAGGAGCTTTGCCACCATGTACTCGAGTATAGTTACTTCTTGTTGCCTGAAGTGTAGGAGAAAGCTGAACTATGTTAAGGTTTCCTGGTTCAATCTTCGCCTGAAGCAAGAAGTGTAAAACACCATTGAATTTCTTTACGATAAATCCCAAGAAACCTATTTCCGGCTGATTGATAATAGGCTGATCCCATTCTGGAGTATTACGGTAATTAGTTCTGATATGTATTCCATCTATAGAAAAGAACTTACCTGAATTATGACGAATTCGATCATCACGATAACTCCAACCTCTCAATTCAGATATAGGTATCTGCATAATGTTACTTACCACTTCTTCATTTTGAGATTTCATCCAACCCAATATTTGGTCTGTTGTTTGAAAATTGCCATGACTCATGGCTGAAACCAAGAAATCAAGTTGGGTATCTTGTATATTCTTTGTTCTCATAACTATATATCTTTAGAAAAATCAATTACTCTTTTATATCTGTTAATCTTTATGAGTGAACGTATTTTGGCGTCATCAAAATATGTATGTCCGCTTTCTATACGCAAATCACGATCTGGCCATGGTACTGAAACAACCTTTGAATCATATTTCTCAGCTATGATTTCTGCAGCTTCTTTAAGTGAAAGAGTCTCGCCACCTATATTATAAATTTCCCCGTTACTGTTGGGATTAAAAGCCCCTTCTACGATTTGGTAACAAAGATCTTCCATATGTGTGAAGGTACGCTTTACATCTCCTCCTCCATAGAGAGTAATATCGTTACCAGATTTGGCTTGCTTGATAAAGAATCCTACCGTTCCAAAACTATAATCAGCAGACAGGAGGTTGCCATAAGGTATGCAAATTCTAAACACTGTATAAGGTATATCAAAGCTAGCCTTGTATGCCTGCAATATACCTTCGCAAGCCAATTTATTAACTGCATAAATAGTCTTGGTCTCCTTCTCATCATCCTCCTTTAAAGGTTTATCCACACCTTTATAAACAAGACGCGTAGACGGGTATATAATTTTCGGACAATAAGGTGAAGACTTTATTGCATCCAAAAGATTGAGAAGACCGAGTTCATTGATAGAATTGTATAACTCATACTTTTCAAAACCTGCATATGTTCCAGTTAAACCTGCAAAATCAAAAATATAATCGACATTTAAATCTATGTTATTTACGGAATTCCTATCCGTTAAATCGACTTGTTTATAATTAGGAAGAGAAACTTCAAATATATCATAAGTATCAGCATCAATATTATAATTATCACGCAAATACTTTACTATGTGCTTTCCTATATAACCGCAAGCGCCTATTATAGCAATTTTTTTCATCTTACAACAAAATATTTATTATTCTTTAAATTATCAAACACATGATGTTTCTTCCAATTTTAACACTTAATGGTAATTCAACAAGATAACGCCTTTGCAGATAAGCATAATACAACCTTATTGAATACAATCCCCCATTTGCCAAAACATGTCAGAAATCTAAAGACAACGAGCTGTCTAAAATAGGGATATACTATCATACGAAAGAAAAAATGGAAAGAAAGGGCGAGGTTCATATCTCTGAAATATCTGCTACGATATATTTTTTAAACATAGCTAATGATTCCATTTTATCCTTCCTTTAGTTTTACTGTATATATATCAATGAATTTGGATGCCAACTTATTCCATGTAAACTTTTCTGCAATAGTTTTATGTGCAGCATCTCCTATTTTCTCACAATATTTCTTGTCTTCTGAAAGTTCAATTACTTTATCAGCCCAAACTTTAGCATCAAATTTAGGAATAATAAAACCATTGATTCCATCATCAACCATCATGTTAGAGCCTCCATTTATGCTAGTAATAGTAGGCATTCCGAAATACATCGACTCCAAAAGCACCATACCATATATATCATAAATAGTTGGCAAAAGGAATACATCCGTGTTAGTATAAACTTGACTTAAATATTTCTGCTCGACTCTTGGTATATAATAAATATTATCAGAAAGCTCCAGTTCATGAACTCTAGCATTGAAAACTTTTTTATAAGCCTCATTTTTATATCGACCTATCATAATGAGTTTAAAGTTAAGTCCCTTTTTCTTCAACTCCTTCAATATATCAAGCAGAAATAGCGAATTACGCCTAGGTTCTATAACGCCTATATACAAAAGTTTAAGGCAAGTCATCTCTTTAATCGGAGTCAATTCTGGCAGGTCCTCATTGGTGATGTTATGCAAGAAAGATGTACTCAATCCTACACCAACAGAATGTACATTGTTCAACCCCTTAGAATTAAGATATTTTTTTGCCAAACCACTTTTTGTGATAAAACAGGTATTCAACTTTCTGTATCTATTAACAAAGAACATATCAAATACCTTAGCCATCTTATTATAATTATGGTTAAAGTCACAATAATATGGCCCATGGTAGCATATCATCTTTTGCTGGTATTTTTTTGCCAAATGCCAGGTAAAGATTTGATTATATTCACAAACTTGAAGAATATCGTATTTATTAAATATCCTATAAACGTCCTTTAACCATCCATTCTTTAATGCGACAATTGCCCTAACACTATATAATGTAAAAATCTGCCCATCTACAGATACCTTCTTTTGTGAGAACTCTTTAATATCAGAAATACTCATGACATCACACTCATGTCCTATTTTCCTTAAGGCAACAGCAAGACCTATTTCTTGAATATTATAGGTCATTTTTGTTTCTTTAATTTCACCAGGACAATCTTTTATTATCAATATTCTCATTAGTCTTTTTTACAATACTCTGTTAATTCTTATGTAATCGATTGAAAATGAGAGAGTTAATTAACGT
>OODA01000592.1_pt1 | contig 19348 bp, 13 predicted proteins | sample 1671341 | NCBI WGS metagenome assembly OODA01 (sample SAMN06348147, study PRJEB24527) | human gut metagenome | biome: human gut; feature: ankylosing spondylitis patient; material: feces | host: Homo sapiens | place: China | collected 2015-10 | reverse complement strand
GTATAAAATGCAGTATGGCAGTGATGGCATAAGATTTTCAACTATACATTCCCTGTGTTATTCGGTACTTGCAAGAGCATATAATCTGAAGGCTGAAGATATATTATCGGAAGCCGGAAGATTAAAGTTCTTTACTGAATTTCACAGACAGCTTTTATATAAGAGAGTATCAGGGGTTCCTGATGATTTTGATGAGTATTATAGAAAATGTAATGAATACATAAATAGTATGGCGGTCGGTACGGCTGACATTCAGGATAGTAAAAGCAGTTCTAAGGCATATCTTGAGATAACTTTTTCCCAGTATAAGGAATTTAAAAAGAATAATAAGAAGCTTGATTTTGACGATATGATATTATATTGTCACAAATGCTTAAGCTCTAATAAGCAGGAACTGGAATACTGGCAGGGAATATTTGACTATATAATGGTTGATGAGTTTCAGGATACAGGCACATTGCAGGCAGAGATTATATATATGGTTGCTGATTTAAGGAAAAATGTGTGTGTAGTTGGAGATGATGACCAGTCAATATATGGTTTCAGAGGAGCTGACAGCTCAATATTTAAGGAATTCTCAAGAAAATATCCTGGATCTGTACAGATAATTCTGGGTACTAATTACAGAAGTCTTCCATATATAATAGAAGGTGCTGACAAAGTAATAAGAAATAATGAAAACAGAATTGTCAAAAATATGTCAGCATACAGGCAGGGTGAGGGAAAAGTGCATATAAGACAGACCGCATCTTATGGCAGGCAGGCAGATATGGCAGTGTCACTTATCAATGACTATGTAAAGACAGGCGGACATTTAAGCGATATTGCAATACTTTACAGGGTGAAGAAAGAGGCCTCGGTGCTTGTCAATACATTAGAAACGATAGGTATGCCATTCTTTACAAGGGATAATGTGGATGATATTCATCTTGGCATATGTTTTTACGATATGCTTGCATATTACAGGCTTTCAAGAGGTGTGCCGGAACAGACGGATCTTAGACGGATAATTAACAGACCCAAAAGATATATAAGAAGCAACTTTGTGCACAATTGCGAATTTGACAGGAATAAAATATACGAAGCCTGTACAAAGAATGCCAGCAGACAGGATTGCTTAAGAATTAACGACACAATCAATGATATGTTTCTTGATTTCAGAAGTCTTTCGAGGATAGATAATCCGACACAGTTTATCAATTATATATACGATGATATGGGGTATGAAAATGACCTTTTTGAGTATGCAGAGTATACAGGACTTGACAGCGGGGATATCATTAACCAGTCAGAAGCTATGAAAAAGGAAGCACTGAAGTTTGATAATATGTCTGAATGGTACAGATATATAACTGACAGGGAATACAGGGTGAGAACGGATAAGAATGAAGGCGTGTATCTTAGCACATTTCACGGTGCTAAGGGACTTCAATGGAAGAAGGTTATAATAATATCAGCGAATGAACAGGTGACACCATATGCTTATATGGGGAAGGTTGATGATTATGAGGAAGAGCGCAGGCTGTTTTATGTTGCTATGACAAGGGCAGAAGACGAGCTTGATATTATCTATATAGATGGCGGGTCAAGACACCAGAAGAGGTCAAGATATGTGCAGGAGCTTATAACAGTATAAATTTTAAAGTGTAAATTAAGCGTAAATTCTTCTGTAAAATATTGCATTATTGTATATTTTAAGCCATAATATATTACATTATCAGAAGTTCATATAATAATTGGGAGAAGTATTAATGGAAAAAAGAGAGAAGAATAAAAATATAATTGTATTCGGTATAGTTATGGCAATAAGTCTTTCTGTAGCACTTAATATAGGGAATATATTTGGTGGTATAGGAACATTTTTTAAGATTCTGAATCCAATAATTCTAGGCTGTATGCTTGCGGTTATATTTAATGTGCCAATGGAAGCATTGTCAAGACAGTTAGAGAAGCTGTCAAAGAAAGTAAAGTTCTTAAGAAAAGAAAAGGCACGCAACGGGATAAGCCTAGTTGTGACAATAGTTATAGTTGTGCTTGTATTCGCTGTTATAATGTGGTCTATTATTCCGGATCTGATAGAGTCGATTACTGGATTTATAAAGAATTTTGATAATAATGTAAATGTAGTGACTGATATTCTGGATAAATATGATGAACATCTTACGTTTATTAATGATTATGTTGAAAAGATTGACTGGAACAGCATACTTAAAAAGTCTGGAGAGGTTGCCGGAGCATTTTTCCAGAGCATATTTACGGGTATTCCACAGATAGGTTCATCTTTGTTTAATCTTAGTATATCTGTGATAATTGCAGTGTATGTGCTTATGGATAAAAGACGCCTGCTTTCACAGACAGAAAGACTTTTAGAAGCTGTATTTGGAAAGAAGGTATCTTCTAAGGTTACAGGTGTTACTAATCTTTTTGCACAGACTTATGCAAGTTTCCTTACAGGACAGTGCGTTGAGGCTTGTATACTTGCCGTGCTTATGTTTGTTACACTTAGCATATGCAGAATGCCATATGCCGGACTTATAAGCATAATGGCGGCAGTGTTCCAGTTCGTTCCATACATAGGAACATTTTTAGCGTGTGTTGTTGGTGCATTTCTTGTGCTATTCACCAATCCGGTACTTACTATATGGTTTGTAATCGTATTTCAGGTTGTTCAGTTCATCGAGGGACAGTTCATATATCCAAGGGTTGTAGGAAGCTCTGTAGGACTTCCGGCACTCTTTACATTAATGGCGGTGTTCTTAGGCGGCAAGTTCTTCGGACTTCTCGGGATGATATTCTTTATTCCGCTCACATCGGTTATATACCAGCTCCTTAGAGATATGGTAAACAACCGCTTATCGTCAGATAAGGCTGGCAACGACACAACACCAGAAACAGGGAATGCGGATACTTTGCAGGCAGATAGTGGTAGTGCAGAGTAGTTGTAACTCTGATTTTAAATCTTCATAAATAACGTTATAATTGATAAAAATGCGGTGGATTGTTCTGCTGTATGATTAATAACAGGGTAATAATTAACCTGCTGTAATATATGTATTATAATATACACTTATTACAGCAGGTTTTTAATAAAATCTGTTTATATTAATAAAATCTGTTTATAATATTTTAGATATAATCTTTTGCAATATCTTTAAGAATATTGGCAGAGTCTTTTAATTTTGCAAGCTCCTCATCATTTAATTCAATAGGAATTACCTTCTGTACGCCGGTTTCACCAACGACAGCAGGAATACTAAGGACAACATCATTAAGTCCGTATTCTCCTGTCATAAGGCTTGATACTGGAAGAATGGATTTCTCATTACGAACGATTGCCTCACATATTCTTTTGACAGCCATTGCAATTCCGTAGTATGTGGCATGTTTTCTTTCAATAATTTCATAAGCACTGTTTCTGACATCTTCAAAAATCTTCTTCATAGACTGCTCGTGGTTGAAGTGGCCACGAAGCTCGCAGAAGTCATTAACCTTAAGACCACCTATTCTTGCATTGCTCCAGGCAGCAAGCTCGCTGTCGCCGTGTTCACCAATAATAAATGCGTGAACGCTTCGGCTGTCAACGTCAAGATGTTCACCAAGCAGATATTTGAAACGGCCTGTATCAAGTACAGTTCCGGAACCAATTACCCTGTTAGATGGATAACCAGATTCTTTAAGTGCAATAAGTGTAAGAATATCTACAGGGTTAGATACAATAAGAAGAATTCCACCAAAATCACGTTTTTTGATTTCGCCAACAATTGATTTCATAATAGCCGCATTTTTCTTGATAAGATCAAGTCTTGTTTCATCAGGCTTCTGGTTAGCACCAGCAGTTATAACAATAATAGCGGCATCAGTAATATCATCATAATTACCAGCATATATCTGCATAGGTCTTGCAAATGATATGCCGTGGCTTATATCCATAGCTTCACCTTCGGCTCTTTTCGTATCTGCATCAATAAGAACCATTTCTGAGAACAGACCACTCTGCATAAGTGCAAATGCAGATGATGAACCAACAAAACCACAGCCAATTACAGCAACTTTTCTACTATTTACTTTCATAATTATACCTCATTTCTTATACAGCCGGATAATATAATGTCCAGTTAAGCTGGAATTATTGAACGGTATTCGTCTGCATATTGTTATTTCTTTAACAAACATTATAGCACCACTTATAGTGTATGCAAGATTTATATTCAAAACATTTTTTTGTGCAAAATAATCATAAAAATATTATTAAAATTAACATATTCAGAAGATATGTTATTGACTAATTAGTGTAATATTAGTATTGTAATGAAATTGGTGGTAATTATATTTTGATATTCTGAGTTAATGTAAAATAAAGATTTAACATAAATGGGGGATTGCTATGAAGAATATAAAGAAGTATGTAAAACGTAAAGGACATCACATAGCAGCAGTACTGGTAGTTGTATTGATATTAGTAACAGCCGGGGTATGTGTAAGCATACCTGTTATCAAGGTTACTAATAAAAGAAAGGCGAGCAAAGATGTTTTAGTGAGTAATACAATACAGGTAGCTGACAGCACTTATGGGATTCCTGGTAACAGTGCGGATGCAGATAATTCATATGTTGAATTAGCAGATGGTGACCCACAGTCGGATAATATGTCACAGGAATTAAGTGAGAATGGGATAGAGCTTAATATAACAACATTTTCTAATGATAATATGGCATATTCCAATGGCATTGATGTATCCAAATGGCAGGGAAAGATTGACTGGAATAAAGTCGCAGAAAGCGGAATTGATTATGCGATGATAAGAGTTGGATACCGTACAGATATATATGGAACTATATGCGAAGATGAATATGCGTCATACAATCTTGAGGGAGCACAGAAAGCGGGCATAGATATAGGTGTGTATTTCTTTTCTACAGCGGTTGACGAGGACGAAGCAATAGAGGAAGCATGCTGGGTCATAGATTATATATCAGCCTATGACATAACATACCCTGTTGTATACAATTGTGAAGATTATAATAATCCTTCAAGCAGAATGTATAATCTTAGTAATGAAGAAAGAACTAACAATGCACTTGCATTTATGGATACTGTGGACAGAGAAGGCTACGATGCCATGTTATATGCTGGCAAGGGTCAGATTGTTAATAATAAGGAATGGAATATACAGGATATAGAAGCCAGATATCCGATATGGGTGGCATCTTATAAAGAGGGAACATATCCAGCAGTAGAACATCCTTCATACACAGGTGCATGTGCTATGTGGCAGTATACTAATAATGCCAGAATAGATGGAATATCAGGATATGTTGACGTAAATGTTGCTTATTTTAATTACAATTCAAGCTTTAATTATAATTATGGCACACAGGCATCAGTGTCGGGACAGACACAGCAGAGCCTTAATACAGCTGAATTGGGAATTATCTTTAACAGTGTTAATGAGGAGGTAACTGCTAAAGAGCCGGTTAATCTAAGAAGTATCCCAGAAGTATCAGGTGATATTGTAGATGTGCTTGATAATGGAGATATAGCATTGCGAACAGGAATAGGTGATACCGGCTGGTCAAGGCTTATATATAATGGAAATGTTGTATATGCGGTTACGAGTTATCTTACAACAGATTATTAAATATCTATAATACCAGTGTAGGATTGTATGTGTGCAGTACGGAACAATCCGTAGGTATCATAAGCTGGGGGCTTTTCACCCAAGCATTATATATACAATATTTAAGAGCGGAGATTTAATTAATGACAAAAAGAAAAATAACTAACAAAATACAAAGGTTAATATCACTTGCACTTGTTGTAGTTATGGTGTTTGCTTTTGTAGGCTGTGGAACTGCAACAGAAGATGTTAATGTAGATAATTCTGGTTATAATGCCGGTGCAGGTGCTTCAGCTGACAATCCATATACGTTTATAGATGATTATGGAAGAACAGTTACAGTAACTTCTTATAAAAGAACAGCAACACTTATAGGAAGTTTTGCAGATGTATGGATATCTGCTGGTGGAAGTGTAGTGGCAACAGCTAATGATACATGGACTAATTTTGATTTAGGGCTTTCAAGTGATGTTGTCAATATTGGAAGTATACTAAATCCTAATGTGGAACTTCTTATAGCTTCAAGACCAGATTTTGTTATTGCAAGCTGTAATACAGATTCTAATATAGCACTTATGCAGACACTTGAAAATGCAGGAATAACAGTAGCATATTTTGATGTATCTAATTTTGAGCAGTATCTTAATATGCTTGACAAATGTACTATGATAACAGGCAGGAGAGATCTGTATAAGACTAATGGAACAGATGTTAAAGAGCAGATAGATACTATAAAATCAAGAGCTGATGGCAGCAATCCAAAGATATTATTTATAAGAACTTCATCAAGCAGTGTCAAGGCAAAGCAGAGCGAAGGCTCAGTAGGCGGTGAGATATTAAAGGATTTGGGCTGTGTTAATATAGCAGACTCAGATACATCACTACTTGATGATTTAAGCCTTGAGGCAATTGTAGTAGCTGACCCTGATTACATATTTGTTACAACACAGGGCAACGATACAGATGCGGCTATCCGCAATATAGATAAGCTTCTTACATCTAATCCGGCGTGGTCGTCATTAACTGCTGTAAAGCAGGGACGTTACTATGTTCTTGATAAGAAGCTTTATAATTTAAAACCTAATGCGAAGTGGGGTGAAGCCTACAAGCAGTTAGTGGATATATTGTACATTGATAGGTAAAATATTCAGGAGGAATTACTATGGGTTATTTTCCGTTTTTTATTGACATTAAAGGAAAGAAAGGTCTTGTTATCGGAGGAGGCAGAATAGCAGAGCATAAAATAAGCAAGCTTCTTGCATATGAGCCGGAACTTACAGTTGTTGCAAGAAAGGTAAGCGATAGCATAAAGAGCATTGAAGGTATTAATATTATTGAAAGAGAATTTGTTAATTCAGATCTGGACGGATGTTCATTCTGTATAGCTGCTACAGATGATGCAAAATTTAACGCATATGTTGCAGGCGTATGCCGCAAATACCACATTTTTATAAATGCGGTAGACGATAAGGATAATTGTGATTTTCTGTTTCCGTCTGTATACAAAGCAGGAGATTTATCTATAGGAATATCTACCCAGGGAGCAAGTCCTTATGTTGCGGCAGATATTAAGAATAGAATAGCACAGGAGCTTCCTGCGGATATTGAAGATATACTTATGTATCTTGGTTCAATCAGGGATAGTATTAAAGAGAATGTAGATGATGCCTCTATGAGAGCTGATATATTCAAGGAAGCTGCAAGAAAATGTATGGTGCTTGGCAGAGAGCTTGACAAGGACGAATTACAGGATGTTATTAATAAAGTAAGTGAGAGGATTACTGGTAAAGATAATACAAATGCTGAAACAAAGGCAGATGGGAAATATTCTTACAGCAAGGGCAAGGTTGTAATTGCTGGTGCAGGCTGTGGAACTTATGATCTTATAACTGTAAGGGCGTTAAATGCCATAAAGAAGGCACAGGTGCTTGTATATGATGACCTGATTGATAATCGCCTAATGGAATTCTGTGTTGAAAGCTGTGAAAAGATATATGTTGGCAAGAGAAATGGAAGACACAGTATGGCACAGGAAGAAATTAACGAACTCCTTTTAAAGAAAGCCAATGAAGGAAAGCTTGTTGTCAGATTAAAGGGTGGTGACCCATATGTATTCGGACGTGGTGGAGAAGAAATGCTCTATCTTAAGTCAAATGGCATAGAAACAGAAGAAATACCAGGAGTAACATCAGCAATAGCAGTTCCTGCAATGGCAGGCATACCAGTTACACATAGGGATGTAAGCAGAAGCTTTAGTGTTGTCACAGGACATACCAAAGATATGGACTCACTTTATGAAGAAATAAGAAATTCAGCTTCTATGAATGGAACTTGTGTATACCTTATGGGACTTACACATCTTGCACAGATAACTGAGGCACTCGTAAGCGGAGGTAAGCCTAAGAACACTCCAGCGGCAGTTATTACAGGTGGATTTGATGATACATACAGAATAGTCAAAGGTACACTTGCTGATATTGAATTAAAGGTAAGAGAAGCAGGCATAACATCACCGGCAGTCATAGTGACAGGAGAGGCTGTAAACATCGATTTAAAATAATTTTAAAATAAACACATAAACATATTGACTTTATAGGAAATAAGGTTTATTATATCAATAATTTCCAAGGGTTGCCAGACAGCAGCAAAGGTGTCTGGCAATATTTTTTAAGTAATAAACATACTAACACACTATGTATGTATGAATGGTGGGTATATAATAAATTTAAAGCCCATAAGAAAGGAGCAGACCTATGAAATATCTTGAACATAACGGACATTCTAATAAAAAAAGGTATGAATTATGTATGCTCCTTACTATATGCATTATGATGTCATATATAGCGGCAGGGTGTGGCAGTAAGAGAGATGGACTTACAATAACTAATGTTTCTTATGATCCTACGAGGGAGTTCTATGAGGAATACAACAAAGCCTTTGCATCTTACTATATGGAGGAATACGGAAAACAGATAAAGGTTATACAATCTCACGGAGGTTCAGGAAGTCAGGCACGTTCAGTAGTTGAAGGCTGTAATGCAGATGTTGTTACACTTGCACTTGAACATGATATATCACTTATAGAGAATACAGGCCTTATTGATGCAGGCTGGAAGGACGAATATGACAAAGACTCAGCTCCTTATACTTCAACGATTGTATTTCTTGTAAGAAAGGGCAATCCGCTTAATATATCAGACTGGGATGATTTAATTAAAGATGGCGTTGAGGTTATAACACCAGATCCTAAGAGCAGTGGTGGAGCGTGCTGGAATTTCCTTGCGGCATTAAGCTATGCAAGAGATAAGTATAACAGTGAAGATAAGCAGAAGGAATTCTTAGGAAAGCTGTATGCTAATGTATCAGTGCTGGATTCCGGAGCAAGGGGCTCAACAACAACATTTGTTGAGAATAAAAAAGGCGATGTGCTTATTGCCTGGGAGAATGAGGCACTTACATCATTAGCTTCATATCCTGATGAATATGAGATTGTCACACCATCTGTAAGTGTTCTTGCACAGCCAAGTGTGGCAGTTGTAGATGATAATGTTAAAGTCAACAAGACAGAGGAGCTTGCAAGCGAATATTTATCATTCCTGTATTCAAAGCAGGCACAAAGAATAGCCGCAGATTATGGATACAGACCAACAGATGAAGAGGTATTGAATGAATATAGTGGTAAATTCAATCTTACAATAAAGCTTGATACAATAGCTGATTACGGCGGCTGGACTCAGGCATACAAGATATATTTTGATGATGGAGGCTGGTTTGATGAAATCTATAACAACTGATAGAACAATTGATAATAATAAACAGCCAGACTATGATACAGCGTTTGATGAAATAAAGAATAGCAGAAAATTCGGTAAAGATAAAAAAGTACGTGTTATACCGGGATTTCATTTAACACTTGGAATTACAGTTACTATGTTATCACTTATAGTATTAATTCCACTTGCTTCGGTTATGGTATATTCACTTAAGCTTCCACCAGCCGAATTTATAAGGCTGGTTACTAAGCAGAATGTCGTCAATGCTTTTGTTACAAGCATTGGATGTTCATTCATAGCGGCAGTAATCAACTGCGTGTTTGGAACAATAATTGCATGGACGTTTGTTAAATACGATTTTGCTGGAAAAAGAGTGCTTGACGGACTTATAGAACTTCCATTTGCACTTCCAACAGCGGTAGCTGGTATTACATTATCGAAAATGTATTCTGAAACCGGAATACTTGGCAAACCGCTTGCTTCAATAGGTATAAAGGTATCTTACACACATCTTGGACTTATTACAGCACTTGTGTTTGTAGGAATTCCATTTGTTGTAAGAGCGGTAATGCCTGTTCTTGAAAAGATGGATTCTCAATATGAGGAAGCGGCATATATGTTAGGTGCAAGCCCATCAAAGACATTTTTTAAAGTAATCCTTCCAGAAATCAGCCCGGCACTTCTTACAGGCTTCGGACTTGCATTTGCAAGGGGAATAGGAGAATATGGAAGCGTTATATACATATCAGGCAACAGTGCCAAAGAACATACACAGGTTGTATCCTATGTAATAATGCAGAAGCTTAATTATATTGATTATGCTTCGGCGACAGCGATTGCACTTGTTATGCTTATAATATCTTTTCTGATACTTCTTATCATTAATATAATACAGATGAGGCAGGCAAAGCGTACAATGTAGAGAAAATGGAGGTTAAATATGAGCGAGAATGATAAGCTTGAAAAAAGAAAAAGAAGAACAAGAAGCATATGTATTCTTATCACTGTTTTGTTTATAACAGTTATGCTGATTATGCCTCTATTATCAATAATAGCAAGTTCATTAAAAGAGGGCTTTAGTTTTTACATTAAATCAATAACAACTCCATATGTTTTGAGTGCGTTGAAGGTAACAATTATTGCTACTGTTGCTGCAGTTGTTATTAATACATTATTTGGAATTATAGCGGCATGGTTACTTACAAGATTTGATTTTAAAGGCAAGCAGGTGCTTGCAACACTTATTGATATACCATTTTCTATATCACCGGTTATTGTAGGTCTTGCGTTTCTTATGACATTTGGACGACTTGGATTTTTCTATCCTGTTATAAGATTGTTTAATGAGTTTACAGGAAGCAATATAAGAATAGCTTTTGCGATACCGGGAGTTGTGCTTGCTACAATATTTGTTACATTTCCATATGTATCAAGAGAGATAATACCAGTGCTTAACTCATTCGGAAAGGACGAGGAGGAAGCGGCGGCTTTAATGTGTGCTAATGGTTTTACAATATTTTTTAAGATAACTCTTCCTAATATAAAATGGTCGTTGATATACGGAATAATTCTATGTACATCAAGAGCATTAGGAGAGTTCGGTGCGGTTAATGCATTATCAAAGACAAGAGGAGAGGCATTCACGCTTCCACTTGAGATAGATGCCCTGTATATGTCGGGTACAGATACATCAATAACATCGGCATTTGCAGTATCATCAATATTAGTAATTATAGCGATTATAGTTCTTGTATTAAGGAATATATTTGAACACAGACAAAGTGATTATAAGAAAGGAGGGCAAAAGTAATGTACGTTGAGATGAAGAATATTTTTAAGCAGTATGGAAACTTTCGTGCATCTGATAATGTGAATTTCGGAATAGAAAAGGGAAAGCTTGTTGCATTGCTTGGTCCTTCGGGAAGCGGTAAGACAACAATATTAAGAATGATTGCAGGTCTTGAAACACCAAGCTTTGGAGATATATATATTGATGGAAAGAGAGTTAATGATGTACCAGCTAATCAAAGAGAGATTGGTTTCGTATTTCAGAACTATGCTCTTTTTCGACATATGACAGTTTATGATAATATAGCATTTGGACTTAAACTTAAGAAAGTTCCAAAAGATGAGATTAAGAAAAGAGTTACAGAGCTTCTGGAGATAACAGGACTTTCTGGTCTTGAGAAAAGGTATCCTAACCAGTTATCAGGTGGACAAAGACAGAGAGTAGCTTTTGCAAGAGCGTTAGCACCTAATCCATCAGTGCTTCTGTTAGATGAACCATTTGCGGCGATTGATGCAAAGGTAAGGACAGAACTTAGAACGTGGCTTCGAAGTATGGTTACCAGGCTTGGAATAACAAGCATATTCGTCACACACGATCAGGACGAAGCTGTTGAAGTAGCTGACGAGATTATAATTACTAACCACGGAAAGATAGAGCAGATGGGAAGTCCGATAGAGATATACAAATCTCCAGCAACACCATTTGTTGTTGAATTCATTGGAAAAGCTTCTGAGGTTAATGATTATTCAAAATTAAAAGGTTTTGATGAGATACAGGGCGCTAAAAGAGCAATAATAAGACCTGAATTTGTGAAGCTTTCTAAGTATGGAAAGCTCCAGCAGTACAACAGTGCTGCTGAGGAAGGTTATGTTGAGGATATTCTTTTCAGAGGCAATCATCTTGATGTAACTGTTAATATTGGAGGAACAATGATAACAGGAGAGTGGTCACTTGAGAAAGAGCCGCTACAGGTTGGGGAAAAGGTTCACGTTCTTATATATAGAATATACGCAGTTGATGATGAAAAGGCATATCTTTGCGAGAATAATGGTATGAGGGATGATGACGTATTCTATATTTAACCAGATTAAAGTTATGTTTCTGCCAGGTTAAATGCTTTGTGGGTATATGCACAGCTTCAGATTAGTATATATCTGATAAAGACCTGTGGACAAGTTTTACAATGAGAAAGGAAAGTTTATGCAGATTAATGGTTTAAACAGATTAACAACAGATGTGCTTATTATAGGTGGTGGAACAGCAGGCTGTTATGCGGCACTTACAATAAGGGAAAAGTCAGATGCTTCAATTATAATTGCAGAAAAGGCGAATATAAAGAGAAGCGGCTGTCTTGCGGCTGGTGTTAATGCGATAAATGCTTACATAGTTGAAGGCAGAAAGCCAGAGGATTATGTTGAATATGCAAAGAAAGATGCTGACGATATTGTGAGGGAAGATTTACTTCTTACAATGTCAGAAAGACTTAACGAAGTAACAGCCAAGATGGAAAAGCTTGGACTTGTAATTCTTAAAGATGAGAATGGCAGATATGTTGCAAGGGGCAATCGTAATATTAAGATTAATGGTGAGAATATTAAGCCAATACTTGCAGATGCAGTAAATAGTCTTAAAAATGTAACTGTAATTAACAGACTTAATATAACTGATTACATAGTAAAGGATAATACAATTCTTGGTGCTGTTGGTTTTAATATTGATACTGGTGAAGCTTATGAGATAAGAGCTAAGAAGGTATTATGTGCGACTGGTGGAGCGGCTGGACTGTATAAGCCTAACAATCCAGGATTTTCAAGACATAAAATGTGGTATCCTCCATTTAATACAGGTGCTGGTTTTGCTATGGGTATTAATGCTGGTGCAGAGATGACAACATTTGAAATGCGTTTTATAGCTTTAAGATGTAAAGATACAATAGCTCCTACAGGAACAATAGCACAGGGAGTTGGCGCAAAGCAGGTGAATTCTTTAGGTGAGATATACGAGAACCGGTATGGACTTACAACTTCACAGAGAGTATACGGAACTGTAAGGGAGAACATTGAGGGAAGAGGTCCTTGTTACTTAAGAACAGAAGGAATAAGCAGTGAGCAGGACGAGTCATTAAAGAAAGCATACCTTAATATGGCACCAAGCCAGACACTTAAGTGGATAGAGTCTGGAAAGAACCCAAGTGAGCAGAATGTTGAGATAGAAGGAACAGAGCCTTATATTGTAGGTGGACATACGGCGAGTGGTTACTGGGTTGATACTAACAGAAGGACAACAATCAATGGTCTTTATGCGGCAGGAGATGTTGCAGGAGGCTGTCCTCAGAAGTATGTGACAGGTGCTATGGCAGAAGGTGAAATTGCGGCAGAAGATATTGTTAAGGAGTTGAATAGATCGGACATCACAGAGAATGCATTTTCACAGAGCACAGCTGATGAATATGCAGATGAATTTGCTGATGAAAGAATTAGAGAATATAACGAATATCTTAGCCGTGAGGATAAAGATACCATTTTCTCGACAGAAGAACTTGAGGAAGCTATGCAGAAGGTTATGGATACATATGCAGGTGGTATAGGAAGTCATTACCAGTTCAATGGAAAGCAGCTTAAGCTTGCCAAAGAAAAGATTGAACAGATAGAAACTCTTTCAGAAAAAGCTAACGCTAAAGATTATCATGAGCTTATGTTTGTATATGAATTAAAGGAAAGACTTACAGTCTGTCAGGTGCTTATAGAACATTTGAAAGCAAGAAAAGAAACAAGATGGCACAGCTTTGCGGAGAACCTTGATTATCCAGAGAAGTCAGATGAATGGCTTAAGTATGTTAATACAAGAAAGGTAGACGGAAGGATAGAAGTGAAATATAGAAATCTTGTGGGAAGAGGTGAGACATATGAGCATAGTAATTAATAAGGAGAAATGTGCTGGTTGCGGACAATGCAGTATCGTCTGTCCGGGAAGTCTTATTAAGATGGGAGAAGATAAGAAAGCATATATGAAGTATCCTAAGGACTGCTGGGGATGTTCATCTTGTATCAAGGAATGTAAGTTTGAAGCTATCGCACTTTATCTTGGAGCAGATATGGGAGGTATGGGAAGTAAGATGAGTGTTATTTCCAAAGGCGACTTCCTTAACTGGAATATAGATAAGACAGACGGAAGCAGGGAAACGATAGTAATTAATAAGAAAGAATCTAATAAGTACTGATGTAAGATTAATGCAGTAAAAGATATCAGAAAGAATATATTATATTTAATAACTGACGTTTGTAATATAAAATAGTTTATTTAACTTGAATGATTATTAGCTAATAAACATATAAACATACTATGGAAGTGGATAGTCGTTCTAAACTAATATATAAGGAAAGGACAGATAAAACAATGGCAGAATTATCACATCTTGATCAGCTTGAAGCTGAGGCAATATATATAATAAGAGAGGTGGCGGCTGAGTGTGAAAAGCCAGTTATGCTTTACTCAATAGGAAAGGATAGTTCAGTAATGCTTCATCTTGCAATGAAAGCATTCTACCCGGAGAAGCCACCATTTCCATTTCTTCATGTTAACACAACATGGAAGTTTAAGGAAATGATTAAGTTCAGAGATGAAACAGCCAAGAAGCTTGGCATTGAAATGTTAGAATATATCAATGAAGATGGTGTTAAGAAAGGAATTAATCCTTTCGACTATGGTTCAGTGTATACAGATATTATGAAGACACAGGCATTAAAGCAGGCACTTAATAAATATGGTTTCACAGCAGCTTTTGGTGGTGGACGTAGAGATGAAGAAAAGTCAAGAGCCAAAGAAAGAATATTCTCTTTCCGTAATGAAAACCACGCGTGGGACCCTAAGAACCAGAGACCAGAGATGTGGAAGTTATACAATTCACGTATTAACAAGGGTGAAAGTATAAGAGTATTCCCAATCTCTAACTGGACAGAAACTGACATATGGCAGTACATAAAGAGAGAAAATATAGATATCGTACCTCTTTACTTTGCGGATAAAAGACCAGTTGTTGAAAGAGACGGAATGTTAATTATGGTTGATGATGATCGTTTCAAGTTAAGAGAAGGCGAAAAGATTGAATACAAGAATGTAAGATTCAGAACACTTGGCTGCTATCCTCTTACTGGTGGTGTTGAGTCTAATGCAACAACACTTGATGAAATTATTGATGAAACTCTTAGTGCAGTATCTTCTGAGAGAACAACAAGAGTAATTGATAATGAAGCAGCAGGTAGTATGGAAAGAAGAAAGAGAGAGGGGTATTTCTAAGATGATAGGATTATTAAAATTTATTACATGCGGAAGCGTGGATGATGGAAAGTCTACATTAATAGGACATATATTATATGATTCAAAGCTTTTATATGCCGATCAGGAAAAGGCTTTAGAGCTTGACAGTAAAGTAGGAAGCCGAGGTGGTGCTATTGATTACTCGCTTCTTCTTGACGGACTTATGGCAGAACGTGAACAGGGTATCACAATCGATGTTGCTTACAGATATTTTACAACAGATAAGAGAAGCTTTATCGTAGCTGATACACCAGGTCACGAAGAATATACAAGAAATATGGCGGTTGGTGCTTCATTTGCTGACCTTGCAATAATTCTTATTGATGCTAAGCAGGGTGTTCTTGTGCAGACTAAAAGACACGCAAGAATATGTGCCCTTATGGGAATTAAATATTTCGTATTTGCAGTAAATAAGATGGATTTAGTTGGTTACTCAGAAGAAAGATTTAACGAGATAACTAAGCAGATTGATGAATTATCTAAAGAACTTGGACTTGCAAGTGTAAAGATTATCCCTGTATCAGCAACAGAGGGTGACAATATTACAGTTAAATCTGATAATACACCTTGGTATCCTGGCGAAGCACTTCTTACTTACCTTGAAAATGTTGATGTAAGCGAAAAGAAGATGGAAGAAGGTTTCTATATGCCAGTTCAGAGAGTATGCCGTCCAGACCATACTTTCAGAGGGTTTCAGGGTCAGATTGAATCAGGTGTTGTATCAGTTGGGGATGATATAATCACGCTTCCTAGTGGTGAGTCAGCTAAGGTTAAGAGCATTCTTATCGGAGATAAGGATAGTCAGTCAGCACAGGAAGGACAGCCGGTTACAATCCAGCTTGACAAAGAAGTTGATGTATCAAGAGGCTGTGTACTTTCAAGCGGGACAACACTTCCGGTAAGCAAGTCACTTACAGCAACAATACTATGGATGGACGATGCAGAACTTACAGTTGGTAAGGATTACATTGTTAAGATTGGCACTAAGCAGGTTCTTGGTGTATTAAAGAACATTCAGTACAAGATAGACGTCAATACAGGAAATTTCCTTCCAGCTAATGGACTTAGCAAGAATGAGATAGCAGTGTGCGATATCGGACTTCAGGAAGCAGTTGTTATTGATGAATTTGCAAAACATAAGACGCTTGGCGAACTTATTCTTATAGATAGAATAAGCAATATGACATCTGCCTGTGGTGTTGTTACAGATTCAAGTGCATATGATAACAAAGAAGTAAAATGTGCATTTGTAAATGGAAGTCTTAAAGGAAATGCAGATATATTTGAAGAATATTATTATAACCTTGAAAGTGCAACAATTACAAAGGTAAGTCCTTCAGGCAAGACATACAAGGTCGGAGATGTAATTAACGTAAGCGGTGAGACATACAGCTATCCAGATAACTTTGATGTAATTGTTCTTCGTGACAGAGTTGCTGTTAAGGTAAGAGATAAGAAGATAGAGGCAATCACTAAGCTTTCTGAATATGCATATACAGGAATTCCTGTAATTAACAGCAGAGGTTTTGCTATTAAACTTAACAGTGAGGAAGATTACAATAATCTTGTAAATGACTTAAATGCCATCGAAACGGCTAACAAACCACTCAATGATGAATTCTTCAACAAGTGGACAAAATTCGATACTTACAGAAAAATCATCTTCAAGGATGAAGTATGGGAATATGTAATATAATGAGCCGTGCCTGACTTAACAGCAAAGTGATGCTTGTGCTTGCACAAAGCATCACTTTGAAGCTAAGTCAGATAGGGCGAAGCCCGACAGTTCCAGAAGCCAGAGGCTTCTGGAACTTGCACGGCGTAAGCATCTTCTCCCACCCACCAGCCTATGAACAGTGCGTTAGCACGCTTTCATAGGCACAAATATTAAATACAAACATATATACTAACAATATCCTCTCGTCCAGAGAGAAAAAACTACCATATATGCCCCAGTAAGTCATTATCAGACAATCATTGCAATTATTACAATATTCTTCACCCCACATTATTGCGAACCAACCTAAGATTATGTATAATATTATCTATTATGATATGCGTGCAGAAAGTAATTTTGCTACTCACATCATTATATTATTAATGTACGAAAGCAGGCGGATAATTATGGAGTTTGTTATATGTGATGATGATAGTTTGTACGCATCCCAGTTTATTGAACAGCTTAAAGTGTTGGAAAGCCAATACGATGAGCTGTTCAATTGCGTTTATTATGATAACTATATGAGCCTTATTGAGAGTCTTAAGAATAAGGAAAGTGATAAAGCAGATATATATTTTTTAGACATAGAATTTGGCGAAGTATATGGAATGGACGTGGCAAGACTTATAACAAGAATGAACAGAAATGCCGGTATTGTATATATTACGAATTATGAGGAATATGCTATTAAAGCATTTGTGTGCAGACCGCTTGGATTTATAAGAAAGAAGCACGGTGCAGAAGATATCAAGGTTACAATGGATAAGATAATATCATATATGAATGATAAAAATGTGTTGTATACCTTTAAGAATAACAGGAATACGCTTGTGTTAAATCTTTCGACAGTATTATATATAGAGATGTCTAACCATGATATGAACATATATATGACAGATGACTGCAGGGTTGTAAGGGACAAGATTTCAAGAGTAGAGAAGGAGCTTTCAGCTAAAGGCTTCGTTAAGATTAACAGGTCAAGTCTTGTTAATATGGAGCATATTGTAAATATTAAAGATGATGAGGTAATAATTGATAATGGTACAAAGCTGTATATAACTGGCAATAAGCAGGAAATGATTATACGGGACTGGCAGGCATATATTATGGGGTATAGTGAGCGGTAAGAGTAAGTGATAGAAAAAGCTGAAAGAATATGCTGAAAGAATATGCAGATATAGTAAGCGTTACAGGCACATACAGTTTAGCGTATGCAGGATAGAATATACATAGTAAATGATAAAATGATTGGAGAAAAGTATGGATAAAGTTTCGTTTATAGTTGAAACACTTGCAAATATTAATCAGAGCATTTTGCTTATATATTTTTTATGCGGTACATTGAACATTAATAAAAAGATTAATTCCAAGATTGCAGTAATATCAGGTGTTTCGATAATATTTGCATATCTAGAAATTCAGTATATGGTTGTTCCGTTTGAGGGACTTGGCGTTGGTATATTGTGGGCAATGCTTGTCATATATGCATGCCTTTTTATGGATGGCAATATATTTCAGAAAATGTATGCTTCAATGTTTATTATAGCAACGATAATATTTGTTACGGTACTTTTGGGCAGTATAATGGGAGCATTGTATAATGTGCATTTTATAGAATTCACAGGAACAGCTTCTACGGAAAAGTGTCTGCTGGTTATTTTCATACAGATAACAATATGGGTTGTTGCGGTAATGCTTGTAAGAATATTAAGAAGATACAGCTATGGAGTGAATATTAAGGACACGGTAATAATTATGGCGGCTATGATAATGTCTGTTATTATTACCAATGAAGTGCAGATGATGTCAACAGACAGTGATGCTGAGAAAATGATAGTGCGCTCAATTATAATAATGATATGTGTAACAATAATGTTTATCCTGTGTGTGGCATTGTATGAGATTATACAACGCAGTACATACGCTCTTATGGAGCAGACAATAATGGAACAGGCATATAAAAGCAGGCTGGAAAATGTTGAGGATATAAAGACTAATGTTGAACGTATATCAAGGATTAAACATGAGCTGAATAAAACATTGATTGCAGCTAATCTTATGCTAAAAGATGGGCGTACAGAGGAAGCTATGGAATTCCTTAGCCAGTTTGATGGGGATCTGGATAAAATAAT
>OODA01000580.1_pt1 | contig 19631 bp, 16 predicted proteins | sample 1671341 | NCBI WGS metagenome assembly OODA01 (sample SAMN06348147, study PRJEB24527) | human gut metagenome | biome: human gut; feature: ankylosing spondylitis patient; material: feces | host: Homo sapiens | place: China | collected 2015-10 | reverse complement strand
ACCATGCTTTTCAGATTTTGGGTGTTTCCCGACTGCACATTTCTTGACATTTCCAAGAATATCCCCCTTAACCGCTCCCCTGCGCGGCGCAGGGACACAACCCCGTAGAGGTTTTGCAAAAAATTTCAAAAACCACTTGCAAACTCTCTTTTCCGTGTTATGATGATGACCGAAAAAAAGAACGTGCAGTGCACATGGCAAGAAAGAGTGATCGATTTGTTGGATTTTTTGAAACAGGAGGGGCTGAGTCCCGACCTTTTGGATGGCATTCGTGAATTTAACGCGCAGTATCCGACGCCGCCGGAGCTGCAAAACCGCATCCCGCAGCCGCGGTATCATTATTATGGCAAGGACGTGTGGGAGGCGGCGGTCGCCGCCATTTTGTGCGGGGAGAACCTGCTGCTCGCGGGCAGCAAGGCCACGGGCAAAAACGTACTGGCGGAAAACCTCGCCCAGGTCTTCGCCCGTCCCGCATGGGACGTGTCGTTCCACGTGAACATGGACGCCGCGAGCCTCATCGGCATGGACACGTTCGAGGGCGGCGAGGTCCGCTTCCGCCCCGGCCCCGTGTACCTTTGCGCAAAGCATGGTGGCTTCGGCGTGCTCGACGAGATCAACATGGCAAAAAATGAGGCGCTTGCTGTACTGCACGCGACGCTCGACTTCCGCCGCGCCATCGATGTTCCCGGCTACGAGCGCGTGGAGGTCGATCCCGCCGCGCGCTTCATCGGCACGATGAACTACGGCTATGCCGGCACACGCGAGCTGAACGAAGCGCTCACGTCGCGCTTTGTCGTCATCCAGATGCCGTCCATCGACCAGGACGGTCTTGTGCGGTTGCTTAGCGATGAGTTCCCGACGCTTGAAAAGAAGTACAAAGAGCAGTTCGCGCAGCTGTTCCTCGACCTGCAGAAAAAGTGCGAAAACGCGGAGATCTCCGAAAAGGCGCTCGACCTGCGCGGTCTTCTCGATGCGCTGCGTCTGATCCGCCGCGGCGTGGGCGCGAGCCGCGCGCTTGACATGGGCATCACGAACAAGGCGTTTGACTCCTATGAGCAGAGCCTGATCCGCGACGTCATCGCCGCGCGCATCCCCGCAAAGCTTGACCGCAGCCGTCTGTTCACCGACTGACATGGAAACGTCAAGCTATTCCGCCCAGCAGCGCCGCGCCATCAACCTCGTCTGGACGGCGAGCGGGGACTATCAGTTCGAGCCGCAGTTCTTAGCGCTCAAATCAAACGGTGAGCCGGACTTTTACATGAACTGCGTCATCGGCCTTGTGCACAAGTGGTTCGGCGACAAGATGCCAAAGCGTCTCTTTGCCTACTGGGCGGGCGACGCGCGGCAGAACGTTTTCGACGAGCTGTGCTGGCTGGCGCTCGAGAACGCGGCGTATGAAAAGGAACTGCCCGAGCGCCCTGTGCTCGCCGATCTCCGCCGCAAGCACGCGGAGGAGTTTTTCGCGTCGGAATACCAGCTCTCGCGGCAGGAGTGGATGGAAAAAAACCAACTTGTCTACGCCGTGCAGTCCGACCGCTGGAAGACGATCCTCGGGCAAAAGCCGCCCATTCTCGCCCCGTGGGAAAAAGGGCTCGCGCAAGCGCTCGCCTGCCCCGGCACGATGAACGCCGCCGAGCTTGAGATCGCCGTGCGCACGGCATTTGAAAAGTACCTGCAATTCGATGGCACGGTGCATAAAAAAGGCGGGTTCCAGCTGCACTTTGACGACAAGTGGGCGCCGCTTCTCACAAAGCTCCTGCCGACCGAGATCGTCCGCACGGACGATCTGACCATCGGCCGTTCCGCCATGCCCGGGGAAAACGGCATGGTCAAGGTCTCGAACGCGCTGCGCTCGCGTCTGCGCTCCAATGAGCACGAAACGGAGGACCGCGGCTACATCGAGCGCTGCTTCGGCCGCAGCATCTATTCCCCCGACAAGCTCGCGCGCATCGAGCAGCAGCTCTGCACCGGCAACCACCTGGGCTGCCACCTGTGGTTCACAAAGGGCGCGAGCGCGTCGGACCAGCTCATCAGCGCGGACACGCAGCGCCTTTACGAGCAGGCTGAGGATCAGGCCAAGCTGAACCGCGCCGCCTTCGCGCGCGACCTCGATCTGCACCAGAGCGCGCTCGCGCGCCTGAGCGAACAAATTCGAAACTGCCTGCTCGTCCACCAGCAGCCCGAGCGCATCCCCGCCCGTCAGGGCTGGCTGGACGGGACCAAGGTCTGGCGCGAACCGGTGCTGCACGACGACCGCGTATTTTTGCGCAGCGACGAGGAGAGCCGTCCCGGCTTTGCCGTCGATCTGATGCTCGATGCCTCGGCCTCGCGCCTGCACTGTCAGGAGGCTATCGCCATTCAGGGATATATCTTAGCCAAAAGCCTCGCCTCCTGCGGCATCCCCGTGCGCGTGACGAGCTTTTGCAGCCTGCGCGGCTACACGGTGCTGCGCATTTTGAAGGATTTTGGCGACAAAAACGGCGAACGAAACGTTTTCAATTACTTCGCCGCGGGCTGGAACCGCGATGGGCTCGCGCTGCGCGGCGCGGGCGAGCTCATCAAGTCCGCACCCGCGGAAAAGCATCTGCTCATCCTGCTGACCGACGCCTCACCCGACGACAGCCACAAAATCCTGCCGAGCGGCAAAGTCCCGCTCAGCCGCGACTACGACGGGCAGATCGGCGTCGATGACACGGCGGAGGAGGTGCGCGCCCTACGCGCGCAGGGCATCCGCGTCGCCGCCGTCTTCATGGGTGAAAACGCGAGCGTTCCCGCCGCGAACGCCATCTATGGCCGCGACCTTGCGCGCATTCGCCGCATCGACCAGCTCGCCGCCGCGGCGGGTCGGCTCATTCAGGATGAAATCCGCGAACTCAGCAGCTGACAAAAAGGATCCCGAAAGTTGAACTTTCGGGATTTTTTCATAGATGATGTTGTAGCGGACATTGCAAAGCGGGACGTTGTTATTCCCCCATCTCATCGTCAAAGTAAGGAACAGTTCATTACAGCAAATCGGATACTATCTATTCCGATCCTTTCTCTTTTTTGCGGCTACAAACCCAATCAAGAACGCCAGATTCATAAAAAGCACAATGATGCTACCTTCGATTTTACAGCTGCCGCCGGACAGAATCGGATTGCCGTGAATCGTCATATCAAACAAGTGAGGATAATCTTCCGCCAGAGAGACTCCTCCCAGAATGATCGCGCCCACACCGTTCCACAAAAAATGGATCACGATCGGCGCGATCAAGGAACCCGTGTATTCCAAAACCGCCGTCATAAAAAGGCTCATTGTGATGACATTGAGCACAGGAAGGATTCCTGCCTCAAACGCGCCGCCGTGCGCAAATGTAAATAAGCCCGTAGATACGATAATCGCAGCGGCGATGCTACCGTTACTTTTTATCATCTGGTATAAATAGCCGCGAACCAGCATTTCCTGCATAACGGTATTGAGAAAAGCCGCAAGCAGCCACAACCACAGCATAGCGATTTGATTTTTGCCCTCTATCTGTACAACTCCGAGGATAGATAATATCCCCACAGATGCCCCCAGCCAAATCGTCCCTGTTACGCCGCCCAATATGATGTTATAAACAGGCTTCCCGGTCAGATGTAATCGTATCTTTTTCTGATCTGCCAGCCAGAAAATAAGTGTGATCGCAATAACGGACAAAAGCGGGATCAGTTCTGCCCAAAATCTCCAGATTACCGTACTTGCGGTATCCGGTATCGGGATAACCGATACGCATATGGCCCAACCCACAAAAAAGATGATCGTCTTTATTGATACCGATAGAACTTTTTTCATACAATACACTTCCCTGTCCAATTCAAACATCAATGTGTCAACGCAAAAAGCCCGCCACAATTTGACTAAAATCACGGCGAGACTTATGTCAGGTGGATTCAATTCGGATATTTTCGCCTTGGAAACTTTGCACCGCAACGACTTTCGGTTTTTCAGGAAAAACTCAGAATGAGTTTTTCCCGAATTTTCGCTGACGCTATTCGAACCCCCGGCCGAATTTAACGCAGATATTACTCGTCCAGCTTTTGGAACTCATCCAGCCGCAATTCTCGCTTCAGTTCTTCTTCTGTCGGCAGATAGGTGAAATATTTGGATGCGAAAATCTGGTGATTATCCTCTGGTAAAGTGTACTTTACAACAGCATCACTTTTATCGGCGCAAAGGACAATGCCAATCGGCGGTGTGTCCCCTTCGTTCATCAACTCACGAGTATAATAGTTGACGTACATCTGCATCTGACCGAGATCCTGATGTGTAAGCTGCCCCATCTTCAAATCGATCAGCACAAAGCATTTGAGAATGTAATTGTAAAACACAAGGTCGATGAAAAAGTTCTGACCATCCAGCGTAAACTTCTTCTGTCGGGCTACGAAGGAGAAGCCTCGTCCCAGCTCCAGCAGGAAGTGTTGCAGGTGGTCAATCAATGCCTGCTCCAATTCTCCCTCATACACATGCGTATCCGGTTGGATTTGCAGGAACTCCATTACATAGGGGTCTTTGATGATTTTTTCATATTCCGGTTTCGGCTCCGTTGTTTGTATCTCAGCAGCAACAAGTGATTTATCCTGGCTTGCCAAGATGCGCTGATAGTACATCGTGTGGATCTGCCGTTCAAGCTGCCGGACGCTCCATGCGGACTTCGCACATTCTTCCGCATAGAAGGCTCTTTCTCATTGGGAACGCGCATCAGGAGGCGATAGTGCGACCAGCTCAATTCAGGACACAGTGTGTCTCGAATTGGATATGCGCAGTAGAATTGGCGCATCTTTCGCAAATTTGACTCGTCAAATCCCTTCCCGAATTCCGCCATCAGATGTGCGGACAGGTATTGCAGCAGCTTTTTGCCATATCCTGCCCGGTCATTTTCTCCGCAGGCTTTGTAGATCTGCTCTCCGATTTCCCAATAGGCTGTCACCATTGCGGAGTTTACTGCTGCGCACAAACTACGCTGTGCAGACACAATGGAATGGCGGATTGAATGATAGGTCTGCTCTGTTGTATAGTTCGTTTGAAGCTCGTTATTCATTCTGTTCACCTCGCTCCTGCAATAATTCTCTCAGAAGTCCTTGGCACCCCGCCAGCACATCCTGCCAAGTGGCCTCGAAATCGCCCGTGTACCACGGGTCGGCAACATCGCCGGGGCGGTCGGTGTAGTCCATCAGGAGGTGCAGCTTGCCGTCCGGGTCGCCGCCGCAGATGCGGTGCATATTCCGCAGGTTCGCGCTGTCCATGCCGATCAGCAGATCGTATTCGTCGTAGTCCCGCTTCGTAAGCTGCCGCGCCGCGTGACCGCCGCAGGAAATTCCGTGCTCGGATAGCTTGCGCCGCGCCGGAGGATAGACCGGGTTGCCGATCTCCTCCCGGCTGGTTGCTGCAGACTCGATATAGAATTGTGACGCCAGCCCCGCCTTCCTGACCAAATCCTTCATCACGAACTCGGCCATTGGGCTGCGGCAAATATTGCCGTGGCAGACGAATAAGATTTTTGTCATTGCTTATATATCCCTTCAAAAGCCTCCAAGCCTTGATATTTCAGGGCTTTGGGCGCTTCTTTCATTTTTGCTGTCATGCCGGAAACCTACGCAGATTTCCGTAACTCTACACAGATTTTCGGGCAAATGGTGTAGTAATTGGTGTAGTGACTGCGATTGCTTCAACCTGATTTTCTCTGCGGCTCCGGTGCGGCAAGCCCTTTGAAATCAATGATCTTTGCCATCTGCTCGGCAGCGCGGTCATAGCTCGCATGGGTGTAAACATTCAGTGTGACGCCCACATCGGAATGTCCCATGACATACTGCAAGGTCTTGATGTCCATGCCAGCGTTCGCCATGTTTGTACAGAACGTGTGCCGGAATACATGGGGCGTGATGTGCGGCAGAGGCTTGTCCGGGTGCAGTTTTTGATACTTCTTCATTGCCCAGCGCATTTCATTCTCGATGTGCAGGGCAACCTTCGGACTGTCGTTTTTGTCCAGCAGAAGGAAACCGCTGTACCCGTCGATGATCGTTTCCGTTTTCACGCGCTTGCGGCGGGAAAGAATATTTTGTAGGCTTTGGTAAACCTCATCCGTCATGGGAATGTAGCGGCAGCCGCACTCGGTTTTGGTTTTCTCCACATAATACTTGCCGCCGCGCTCTCGGACGAGCTGGTGATCTACTCGGATTTTCCGCCCGGTAAAGTCCAGATCAGCCTTTGTCAGCCCGCAGAACTCGCTGACGCGCATCCCGGTTCCCAGCAGCACCACAAACTCGTCGTAATACTTGCAGTAGGTCTTGTCCTCCCGGATGAAATCCATCCAAAGCGTCTGCTGTTCCTCTGTCATGGCAATGCGCTTCTGTGAATCATTGGAAACTACATCGACCAGCTTGAAGTCAAAGGGATTCCGACGGATCACATCCTCATTGTACGCCATCTGGAAAGCCGGTTTGACAACGCCCCGAACGCTGGTGAGGGTGCTGTATCCCTTTCCGTCCTCGTGTAGCTTCATGATCCATTTCTGCGCGTCCGAAACCTTGATGTCTCGGATGGAACGGTAGCCAAAATCTTCTTTCTTCACCAGATTCAGCACGAAGTTATAGCCAACCTTGGTATTGTAGCGCACGCCCTGTTTGATGCTGATGTAGCGTTCCAGCAGTTGAATGACGTTGATTTTGCCAGCCGCATAATCAATGCCATCGTCGAGCTGCTTCTGGATTTCCTTTTCTTTTTCCCGCAGTTCTTTCAGATCGGAGGAATACACTGTCTGCCGTTTGCCGCGAATGTCTGTGTACCGATATTGATAAATCAGGTCTTTTCTCTGGCTCTCTCCTGTCCGCAGGATGCGTCCCTTGTTGTCTTTTCTCTTTTCGGACATTGTCAAACTCCTTTCCGTGATGGAAAGAGCCTTGATATGACACACTTATTGTATCAAATCAAGGCTCCGATTTACACCACAAATTTCAAATAGAATACGCCTGCTCGATGAACTGATCGAACAGGCGGCGTTTAATCAGGCGCTTGTTGCCCACCCAGAGGACGAATTTGCACCGGTCCTCGTTGGTGATCTCGCGCAGTTTGTTGATACCAATGCCGGAGTAAGCCGCGGCTTCCTCCAAGCTCAGATTGCTCTTTTCCCAAATCGGGATTTCCTTCATAGGCAGTTTACCCTCCATGCAAAAATAGCCAGACAGGGTGAGGCGGCAACGAAGTCCGGCAACGAACTTCTGAAAACCTCGAAACATACCCGGTCTGACGGTTGATTTACGATTTATCTTTTCTTCTATTTTTCTGTTGTTCTGGTTGTCAAAGGTAGAAAAAGCCTGACAGGACAGGGATTCTCCCGGCAACCAGCCCGGCAACGAGATCACAACAGCCTTTGCAACCAGCCGTACTTTTCAGAACGGCATCTCGATCTGCTCTGTGATCTCTACAAAGCCGTCCGGGATTTCTGCGGCTTGGTTGCCGCTGCCCGTTGCAGCCTTTTCACGCTTCCAGCCCTTTTGCCTGCCGTACCCGGCAAAGCTGCGGGGATTGGAGAAATACGTCCAGTCAGTCACACACTGGTTCATAATCTCATTGATCTCACGGATTTCCCATTGCTTCGGCTCGTCAAAGGCATGGTTCAGTGCCTCCTTGTAAGGCTGCTTGGAACAGACGGTATCGCCCGCATAGCTGTCCAGAAACGCCTGAATCATGCCCGCTTTCGTGTCCTCCGGCATGAAGTCCTTCTGATGTTCCTTGAGATAACGTACCATTTCCGGGCTGAACGTCAGCTTCCAGCCGCCTGCCCGGTAGATGGTCATTGCCTCCGCCCACACCTGCTGCAAGTAGACTCTGGATGCGGCTTCATCCTCCAAAATGTGAACCTCTGCCTGCTCCGGACAGACCTGCACCGGCAAAAAGCGCCGGTTGCCGGAACGGTCGAGGGGCAGGAAATCCATTGCGTTTGACGTGCCGCCAAACACACATTGCCGCAATCGGTCTGCCGGATGGGTTTCATACGGGATTTTGTAGACCTCCTTCTGGCGGCTCAGAAACGACTTGATTTCCTCAATACTCTTGGCATTGGCGGTTGCGATCATTTCGGACATTTCTATAATCCAGTGCTCTTGCAGCTTGCGGTATACATTTTCATCGTCCAGCTTCCGCAGATCGTCGGAAAACCACTCATCCTTGCCTGCCAGCAGGCGAAAGAAGGTGGACTTTCCCGCGCCCTGACCGCCCACCAGACAGAGCATGACTTCAAATTTGCAGCCGGGACGAAATGCCCGATGGATCGCGCCAAGCAGGAACAGCCGCAGCGCTTGAAAGGTGTACTCATCTGCTTCCGCTCCCAGAAAATGATGCAGACAAAAGCGGATGCGCTCCGTGCCATCCCATGTGAGGCTGTTCAGATAATCTTGGACAGGGTGATAGCTGTTCTGATGGGCGGCAAGGTCGGCAGCATCTATGATTTTCTTCTCACTTGTCAGGTCGTAATTCTCTTCCAGATACAGCCGGATGTACTTCATGTCCGTGTCGGTCATGGAGGCGCTGGGGCTTCGGTCATAGCCGATGGGCTTGACAACGTCGGTGCGGTCGGTCAACAGATTGTAGGCAATCGCACCGGAGAGCAGCGGATCGTGCTGAAACACCGTCAGGCAATTCTTGATACTGTTGCGGACACCGCCTTTTTCCGTGGTGTCCAGCATGGCTTTTACTTCTTCAATGCTCATCGGCGATGCTATACTGCCCGCCTGCATTTTGAGCTGCTGCCTCATCTGCGGCGGCAAGCTCTGCCATTCGCTGCTCAATTTTCCTCACTTCCTCTCCATATTCGATCATGACGGATGCCCGCGCCTGTATATCCCCGTCCAGCAGTTCGTCCAGCAGATATTCAATCAGCGAGAGATTCTGCAATGCTTCCATAAAGTGCGGATGATAACCGTCCTCCGGCGTTTGCGGGGCATAATCCTCCTTCCAGCGGCATAACAGCCGGTAATAGTCCAACAGCACACGGAAGCAGTATCGTTCCATGTGCTTATAATTTTGTTCGTCAGTATTTTGTTGTCGCGGCTTGCTCATTTTGCCCGTGCCATCCTCATACGGAATAGCAAAATCCTGTGCCAGCAAAGTTGCCGCCTCCTTGCTGCCGATCCCGCGAAGCCGGGAAACGAAGTCAATCACGTCCCCGGTGGCACCGCAGCCGAAGCAGTAATACCGGCGATCCAGCTTCATGCTGGGTGTGCTGTCATCGTGGAACGGGCAGCGGCACATTCCGTTTCGTTCCACCCGGATGCCGTATCGCTCCGCAGCCTGCCGGGTGGTCACAGACTGCTTGACGGCTTCAAAGATACTCAATAGGCAATGTCCTCCTTAGCGTTCTATTTCCTGCTTTTTCTGCCGCGTCGCGGTGTTTTGACCCTCCTGCTCATGCTGCACCTCGTAGATGTTGTAGTGAATCGCCCAGAGCTTTTTCGCGTCGGCATGGAGCGGCGAAAGTTCCGTCTGAATGTCCCTGTATTCCTGCTCCAACTGCGCCCGTTCTTTGCGCCATGCGGTGATGGGCAGCTTGCCATCTTTGAAATACGGTTTCAGCTTGCGCTCTGCCATGTAGAACGTCCGCAACTCGTTATCGTGTTCGGATTTGTATTTCTGCCTGGATTTCTCAAATCGGATGGATTTCAGCTTGTCCGCAGCGGGCTTGCCGGACTTGTAGTAGTCCACCATCCGCAGCAGTTCGTCCAGTTCCTTAATACGGGATTGCTTTGCCGATGCCGACTTTTTCAGCGCGTCGATCTTATCCTGCATGGCGTGAAGTGCGTTATCCAGATCGTCCACAGTGTAAAGGTTTTTGGATTGCAGAAAGCTAAACGCCTCGGCGTAACGCTGCAAGTTGGCGTTCTTCGCTTTATTGCTGTACGCGCCCTTGTTGCGATTGGCGCAATGCAGTGCCAGCAGATCGTTCAGCGTGGGCGGCTGGGGCTTGGCAAGCTCGGCTTTTACGTCCTTCAGCCAGCCGATCAGCGCGGCGATTTTCTCTTTGGCTTCCCGCAGCAGCGCGTTGGTTTTCCGAATGAAGCGGTTGAGATCGCCCTTGTCGGTGCGGATGCCCTTTGCCTCCATCGCCCGGACGGTGGGACCTTCGTGCTGGGTGGGGATCTGCTCCACACCCTGACGGGCAAAGCTGCGGTGATCAATGCGGCAGTCTAAGCCCTTTTCGGCAAACTTGGCGTTGCAAAGGTCAGCCCATGCCTGCCGCCATGCTTCCAGCGTTTCGGGCTTTCCCCAATCTGTCGTGGGAACAGCGTTGAACACATAATTGCCTGCCTCGTCCAGAACACGCTCGCCGTGTTCGTCCAGCACATATTCCCGCCGCTGCTTCTTGCCCCACCTACCGTCCGGCTCAATGGGACGGATGGGACACATGACATGAAAATGCGGATTGGAAATGCCGCCATCCTCTTTGTCGGGAGAATGAACGGCGAAGTCCACCACCATGCCCCGGCCCACAAACTGCTCCAACAAAAATTGCCTTGCAAGTTCGATGTTCTCCTGCATGGAAAACTCGTTCTGCAAGGCAATGTCAAAGCTGTATGCAAGCTGCGCTTTCTTTCCCCGTTCCACTTTCTCCACCTCGTTCCATAGGGTTTCCCGATCAGAGAAAGAGGGTGGGGCATGGGGCGGTAGCAGGATTTCCGAACAGATCACGCCGCCCTTTTTGGTGTAGTCGTTGTCCTCACCGTAGTATTCACTGTGCAGCTTTTCGCCGGAGCGATAGGCGGCAGACGCAATAGCGGATTGTCCTGCGCTGCGCTTGATCTGCGTCACATGAAAATGAAAGAGTGCGATACTCAGTCACCTCCTGTGTGATTGCTGACAGCTTCCGTGAGCAGCCTTTGCGTGTCTGGCAGCGCAAAGACCTGTTCGGCAAAAGCGTAAAACGCGCTTTCGCTCAAATCCTTTGTCTGCGGTGCGACGCTCTCGATGGCTGCGCCACGGGTGATGAGCCGGTGCGCCCGCTTGCGCCGATCTCCCTTTTCATAGTAGGTGGCGCGGTTTTCAAGGCGCTGAATTTTGTGCTGCTCCTGCGCAAGCTGCAGCTCCACCTTTTCTTTCTCGGCTTGCAGCTTTTCGATTTCTTTTTCGTGCATGATTTCAACCTCCTGACTGTTATAACGATAGATACAAAAAGACCGCCTACATTTTCGGTAGACGGTCTAACTTGCGGTATGTGGTTTTCATACTTTGCGGCAGAAATGGTCTGCGCCAGCAGACGGTTTCCGCTGCAAAGTGCGCTGGGATAGCTGCTGTGGCAGCGCAAGGGAGGCACTCCCTTGTACGGAGCAACGCGACGCAAAACAGCCCGGACATTTGGCTGTCCGGGCTGTCTGCCTCGCAGAGCGCACATACTCCCATCAGGAGAGTATAGAAGTGCGCCCTTGTTACCAAGGGATTATTTGATGGAAACCTGCTCGCCATCAATAATAATGCGATCACTTAGCACATTCAGTGCAGCATCCATCGCCTCATTGATGGCTTTGCCAACACGTGTCACTCCGCATTGCGCAGCCAAAGAACGGTACAGCCCGCTCTTATCGGCGGTTACATTTTGTTTCAGAATCTCAAACATTCCAGCGGCTAATTCTTCTGGCGCAATTTGTTTGATGTCACGTTCAACATCGCCCGGACCTCTGAACTGAACCTCTTTTCCGTTATCCAGATACAGGAACCCATTTCTTCGGATAATGCCGTAACGCTGGCAGCCGTACATCTGCTGCTCATAGGCTCTCTGCACGACGCTCGTGACCTTTTCACGGTCGAAATACCACACAATGCGTTTTAGAAACAAATCTTCCGATAGAGGTGACTCCACTTCCAAAATTTCCTTAACGATTGCCTTGAAATCGCTGTGATGATGACGTCGGCAAACCTCAAAAAAATCCGCCGCCTTATACGCAGGAAATTCAAAATGTTTTTCGACCGCAACCTCTTCAAATGTTTCTGCTGGCTGGCTATCTACTGACTTTACTTCTGCTTTTGTTGGATTTTTGACCGCATCCGCAGCTGCCTCTAAAAGCCGCAGCTGTTCAACCGATTTGTTTCTGAACCAGTCCGTAGACCAGATGCGATAGAATTTCCAACCCATGCGCTCCAAAATTTCTTGCCGCAGACGGTCACGGTCACGCGCATTTTTGGATGAGTGATATGTTGCGCCATCGCATTCAATCGCAAGTACATAGTCAGAGCTGTCCGGCAACTTCAAACCGAGGTCAATACGGAATCCAGAGCAGCCGACTTGTGTATCTACTGCAAATCCTTTGGATCTCAGATAATCGCACACCTCAAGCTCAAAATCGGAATCGAATTGCTCAAACGGGCTGACGGAAATTGACCGTTCCAGCGCAACGCTGCCATTCTCAGCATAATCGAGGTATTCACGAAGCAGCTTTGCACCTTCTGCGGATGTATGCTTCAAGTCAATGTCCGTATAGTGCATGGAAGAAACCAGTTGGACATTGCATTTTGCACGGGTAACGGCAACATTCAGCCTTCGTTCACCGCCGACGCGGTTCAACGGGCCGAAATTATGCAGTAGGCGCCCTTGCGCATCAATACCATAGGCAATGCTGAAAATGATCGTATCGCGTTCATCACCCTGCACGGTTTCGAGATTTTTGATGAAGAAAGGCTCTTTCACATCATTCTTGAAGAAGTATTCCTTTTCCGGTGTGCTTTGCCGCCGCTTGGAAAGTAGTTTATCAATCAAGTCCTGCTGCGCTACGCTGAACGCAACCACACCAAGACTGCAGTTCGGATATTTTTCAATATTCTGATAGATCAGATCAACAATAAACTCTGCTTCCTTCCGATTGGTATGGGCTTTGCGGTCAAATACGCCGTCCACGTGATAATAGTCTACACCGATTCCCGGAGCATCGACCTTAGAAGACGGGAACGTCACAAGATCGCTGTCATAAAAATTCTTGTTGGAGAAAGTAATCAGCTGCTCATATCGACTGCGGTAATGCCAGCGCAGCCGGAGCTGCTGCATGGATGTCGAACACAGATCCAAGATAGATTCAAAGTCCGTTACATCTCCGGTTTCTTCATCGTTGTCCTCCGCTTCAATGGTAGCATTGAAGAAATTGCTGGGCGGCATCTGCTTAGAGTCACCCACAACAATCAACTGGTCTGCACGATAAATTGCGCCGATTGCATCCTGTGGGAAAATCTGTGATGCCTCATCAAATACAACCACATCGAAGTGAACGGAATCCGGTGCAAGGAACGTGCTGACGCTCAGCGGAGACATCAAAAAGCACGGCTTGACTCGCTGAACAAGCTCACCCGTTTCAGCAAGCAGAGAACGAATACTCTTTTGCTTGCGCTTTTTTTCGCCTTCACGAAGCAAGATTGCCAATGCGCTCCCGGACGCAATCATATCAAGCGATGGGCGCATAGAGGAAAGCTCAGCGCGGATTTTTGCCTTATTGATTTCAAATTGCTCAGTATCTTTCTCGGAAAAAGTACGAATCGCTTTATCCTGAGAAATTCGATTGAATGCAGACAGAACAGGATTCCCGGACAAAATCGAATCGATCCATTGATAGTAGAATTGCTTTTGGAATGCGCCGACAATATACTTTGACTCTATATTCTGACCAATAGCAGCATTTACATAAGGCACGACCTGCTTATCATCCAACTTGGAGAGAAGACTCCTGAAATGGCACCAGTTATCCAACTTGTCCATTTCATTCAGGCAATCCGTTGCTTTCGCCAATACCAGAACAGACGGTGCAGAGTGAGTATTCAGAATCGCTCGATCAAAGTACCCATCAACTCGCTTGAATGTATCAGCACTGCAAACTGCGAAAGTCTCGTCAAGTTTCTGGTGGTAATCTGCAAATATATCTCGTTCAGAGGTGAAATCGTTATAGTGTTCCAAAGTGCCGAACGCAATGCTGCTGGAGAATATTGCCCCCAACGCCGACATTTGTTCCGCTACATAATCCCATTCGGTTTCGACACCATGATAGGCTTCACCAAGAAATGCTTTGATGGGTGCTTCGGCTTCAACAAACTCCAAGGTCTTTTGCTGATAATAGGCAAGTCGTTCTGTCATGGAGACAGCTTCATTATAAGCAGGTTTCTTCCCGTCCTTCTTACACAAGCGCAGATCGGTGATAAGCTGTTTGTACTCGGCGTTAAAAAGCCGGGAAAAGATTCCGCCAAACTGTTTTGTCAGCTTCTTGTGATACGCAGTTCCATCCAGTTTATAAATATCATCGTCAAACACTGCGCCTAACACGGAGCGGGCAGCCATAATATCTGCACTCTGCGCTTGTAATTTGTGCAGCGCAGAGTTTACCGCGTCAAAACGCTCCCGATCCAGGAGTGACGGTGTAATCAGTTTGGATGCCGCTGCAAAACCGAAGAAACTGTTCCAAAGCTGTGCGTCCTCTACGCTGGTACATTGTATTTTATACTTCTCAGAGATTTCCTGCTGCAAAGGAATCAATACCTGCAAGAATTGTGAAACGGCAGAAAGATCACTCTTTACCTCGTTTTTTGACTGGTAAGATGTGTCCTGATTGATATAGCCGTACCACGGATTCTTTCTATAATCATATCCGATGGATGGGATATAGTCTGCATACTGCTCCAAAAGAGCAGCTGTTTCTATCAAGTACGATTCGCCTTTGGAAGCAAGCTGAGGGATAGGAAACTCAACATCTGGCGTGGAGCGAAATGTGGCGTAAGACTCATACAGCTGATACAAGCTTTTTTCAATGACCGGGTTCAGTTTGTGAAGCTCAACCGCATAGGCATCCAACTGATGCTGTGCCTTTTCCTTGATAGCAATTTCAGCGTCCGCTTTCGAGGAAACGGCGCTTTTCCCTGCGCGGAGTGTATGGCAAATATCCGCAATAACATCCTTTTTATTTGCTTTATGACTGTGGAGCTGTAAGCAAAATTCAGCGAGTCCAGCTTGCTTCAACTTGTCGTAGACTACATTCAAGGCTGCCAGCTTTTCAGAAACGAACAACACTTTTTTGCCATCGCTAAGGCATTCTGCGATGATATTGGTAATCGTCTGGCTTTTGCCAGTACCGGGAGGGCCTTGCAAAACGAAGCTCTTCCCCGTCTTTGCCATCTCAATCGCTTCAATCTGGCTGGAGTCTGCATCTACCACACTATGTAGCTCGATCAATGGATCAATAAGAGAGCCAGCAGTTCCCTCATCGCCGTATAATTTTTCTGTGCTGGTTGGCTCACCCAAGAGCTGACGGACATTCTGATTTGCAAGAATTGCCTTTGCATTGTCCTTCAAATCCCGGTACATATTGATTTTGAGAAATGAGAAAATACCGATCTTGCATTCAGCTGTGACTGTCCATTGGAGTTTTGCCACAAGACGCTTTACTTTCTCAAGGTAGGCGGTCAGCCCCTCATCGTTATACTCAGGGAGCTTCACCCCATATTCTGCGTCCATTTTATAGGAAAAGGTCGGATTAACAATGATGTCGTCTTCTGCCGACTTGATAAAATAGGGTTCTACCGCTGACGCTTGTTCCAGTTGAATCGGTACAAGCAAAATGGGCGCGCGAAAAACATAGTTCGAGGCGGCACTTTCTTTCCAATGGACAAAACCAAATGCCATGTACGCAACATTGACACCGGTTTCTTCAATGAACTCCCGCGCCTTCTTATCAATGTTTTTTACGGCAGTAAGTGGGTTCGTTGCAGCATTATAAAGTAGGATTTGATTCTGCCGCTTGATTTTACCGGAATATTGAGCCAAAAATGCGGCTTTGCCGCCAGAAGCATCGGTCTTTTCTGACACCGCAATCTGCAACTGCTCCGGTTCAGAAGACTCTTCCGGTGTCCCGATTTGCAACTGCTCCGGCGCATAGGATTCTTCCGTGTCATCATCTTCTTCGACAATTTTGGGATCGAAGACCTCAAAAGAAGCGGTCCCGTCCACTTTCTCAAACAGCACATCAGAAGACGGGAGCAACACCTCCACGGTTGACGCTCGTGTATCCTTAAAATTGATTAGATTATTGCGTTTTCCTGTATCCAGCAGCAAATCAGCCCACTTATCCAGCTTCTTTGTATCCACTGCTCGTTCGCCTCCACCCTTCAGTTATTAGAGCTATCTGTAATCTCCATAATGTCGCCAATATCGCATTGTAGTGCTGTACAAATCTTTACTAACACATCTGTAGTGACGTTTTCATTCTTTCCGAGTTTTGCCATTGACGCATGGCTGATTCCTGCCGCAGCACATAAGTCTTTTTTTCTCATATCACGGTCAATCAATAGTTTCCAAAGTTTTTTATAACTAACAGCCACAGACTACACCTCTGTTGAAATATTAAAGCAAAGCTTTGTATTCACATTTTGCTTGATAAAATTCTGCAAACGCTGAATTTATTATAACACAAAGTGCTTCTATGCTCAAGTGTGTAATTGTAAATCCTTGGTGACTTACTTAAACCCGTTTTGTCTTGCGTATGCGCTTGCCGCCCTGCGCCGTTCCTCGCTATACGGCGCAGTCAGCCGAAAGCTCAAATGTTATCCAGAGGTATTGCAAATTGCTATTAGGATGCGTTCATCTTCATGATTATCGCTCTCTTTTCTGCCACACAATGTCATACCCCAGCGCGTCCGCCAGTTCCACCGCCTCGCCGTAGCGGAGCGAGCCGCGCTTGAGTTTGCCGGAGAGATTGGGGACGCTGCGGCTCCAGCCGTATTCATCGGAGAGGTAGTCCACCACCTCGGTCATGGTCATGCCGGTGCGGACGATGTAAGACTTGATCTCATTGCGATAGGTTTCAGATTTTCTCATATTCTAACTTTCCTCCTGTTTTTTCGGTGCGCTCTATGATAAAATGAATTTGTCAAATCGTGACACCTGTTCGCTATAGAGCGCTGATTTTTGATACAAGGCTTTTCGCTGGAAATGCCGCCGATGATGTGCGGGTCACAGGCAGTACCTTCCGCTTTTGCCGTTTGATGTGTCTTTGTGTGAAACGGCGAAATGTCAAACCAGACAGCAAACGTCGTTCGCTGCCGGATAGCGCTCTGTTCCATGCAGATAACCGCACAGAGCAGAAAACTATTTCGCTGTTTTCACTTGCTTTGATTTTTACGTTTGATTTTGCCGCTCTTTCCGAACGTCGTTCCTGCCCGGAGGATCGCTCCCGGCGTTTCGTCCCCGTTGGTACGCTTCGTCGTCACAAGCTGCATATCGCTCGCTTCCGTGTAAAACACGAAAGCTCGTTCATTTCGCTGCTCCTCCTCTTCCCACAAAAGCCTTCGCTTTTGTGGGAGCCCTGTGACGCGGTCATGGCGGTTACTTCGCTGGGGGACATATCCCGTTCGGACGGTCATGCAATTTTCAAGGTTCAGGTGCGATTGCAAGACCATTTTAGCGAAAAATATAGCTCTCTCCCGTATATCCAAGAGGTCGGAAAACGCACCGAAAAACGCGAATTTCCACGCTTATGGACAAGACCGGAAAGGGCAGAAATTTGAAGGGAGGACGCCGCTATGCAGCCAAAACTCACCATTCAGGAACGGCTCAAAGACCTGCGCGTGGAGCGCGGTCTGACGCTGGAGCAGCTTTCTGCGGAAACAGGCATTTCAAAATCCGCGCTGGGAAAATACGAAGCCGACGATTTCAAGGACATCAGCCCATTCAGCATGGTGGAACTGGCAAAGTTCTACAGCGTGTCCACCGATTATCTGCTGGGGCTGACAGAACAAAAAAACCACCCAAACACAGAGCTGGACGCCCTGCATTTGGGTGATGATGCAATCGAAGTATTGAGAACGGGCAAGTTCAACCACCGGCTGCTGGCGGAGTTGATCTGCCATAAAGATTTCCAGCGTTTCATGCTGGACACAGAAATTTACGTTGACCGGATCGCGGATATGCGGGTCAATGACATGAACGCCGTGCTGGAAGCCGTCCGGCAGATGGCACTGATGAAAAACGGCGGCGAGGAAAATGATCTGCACCTGCGGACACTGGAAGTCGCGCAGATCAGAGAGGACGAGTATTTCGGAAGTCTGATTGCGGGCGATTTGAAAGATATTCTCCGTGATATACGGAGTGAACACCGCCCTGATACCATGACGGCAGATGAAACATCCCTTGTCGCAACCGTACAGGGGCAGTTGCAGGATGCAATGAACTTTGAGGGCAGTTCTGAGGAAAAGCAAGTCCGTTCGTTCCTCGCTACCTTTGGCATTGATTATGACAAGCTCACCAAAGAGCAATTCGTCTCGCTGATTGAAATACTCAAGCTGTCCAAATACTTGAAAAGTCCAATCAACCAGCGAGGGAAAGCACGACCACAGTTGCAGCACGGGAAAGGCAAAAAGAAACGCAGATAAAAATGAAGAGGACATATCCGGCACCGTGGATATGTCCTCTTCATTTTATTCAGAATGTGTAATTTGGGATTGTCACATCAAAGCTCTTCCACAAATGGTGTAATTGTGGTGTAGTAAGCGCCATCTGAGCGATGAAAGCCATTGATATAGCAGGCTTTTTCGAGGCTTCTTAGGATACTGCCGTGACACACAAAGAGTATCTTTTTCATCGCTCTCGCTCTCCTGCGTTACTTCTTTTTCCTCAGTATAGCAGGAAATCATCTGTTCGTCGAGAGAAGAATATAGCCACGTCTGAGATTCTATGACTTCCAGCAGTTTTGCTTTCTTCCAGCCGAAGCGCAGCACAGCTCGGATGTACCACGCCCGTTCCTCGTTGCTGCTGCACCGCTCTAAAATCGCCACATTCTGCGTCCAGCCGAGGTTCATCGCCAGCCTCATGATTTCAGGGGATTCTTCGTAGGCTGCGTAAAACGCGCGCATGCGGCGCAAATTGCGGGGAGAAAAGCCATCAGCCGCAGGATAGGTTGTTTGCAGGTGTTCAGAGGCTGCAACAGCCGCGCCTTTTTCCGCTCTGCCGCTGACCACTTGGCCAATCTCGCAGTACAATTCCATCTGCGGAAGCTGCGCCGCCATAAGCTCGTCCAGCGCGGCAAACATGGCGGTGTAATCTGTGGGCTTACGAATGTTCATTGGCTTTCTCCTTTCCGGCGCGGCGCGCCTGATCAACGCTCAAAGCAGAGAAAAGCACGGCGGTGTCACCGTGTTTTTCTCTGCTTTGACCTGCTTCAGATGACCCGCACGATCTGCTCCCACAGCAGGATATGCTTTTCATCAATGGCTTTGTTGTCGTGATAATGGCCGAACAGCCAGTAGTGGTATCTTGCTCTTTCCCGTACCTCTTGCAGGAAGTCCGTGAGCCGGTCCGCCTCGTTGTGGCGGCTTCCCATGAAGGCGATGCTGGTTGGGGCGCAGTGGGTGATGATGTAGTCCACCTGCCAGCCGACCGCGTCAAGGCTTCGCCGCGCCTCGGCATATTCCTCATCGGAGGGAAGCTCCTGCGCCCACCACGAGATGTGGTTGACGCGGTATCTCGCTCTGGGCTTGCGCTGGAGCATCATGAGACTTCGCTCAAAATCCGGGGCATCCGGCTCCAGAATCCCATCCTCGATGTCATGGCTTTTTGCGCCGCCCATGGTGAAGAAGCGGCAGCCCTCCAGCTCGAAGATCT
>OODA01000569.1_pt1 | contig 19966 bp, 19 predicted proteins | sample 1671341 | NCBI WGS metagenome assembly OODA01 (sample SAMN06348147, study PRJEB24527) | human gut metagenome | biome: human gut; feature: ankylosing spondylitis patient; material: feces | host: Homo sapiens | place: China | collected 2015-10 | reverse complement strand
CGCTCTTGATATAGCTTTCAGTAAACGCATTCATATCCTGCTGCTTTACGGCTTCAATGAGCTTATCGTAAGCAGAATAATCGGTAGCCGGCTTAGCCGTATCTTTTTCTATAGCTTGTGTTGCGTCATACATTGCCGATGTATATGTTGTGCCGTTTGCCGAAAGCTGAGAATTGGAATAATCGTTTTTATCCGCAATTCCATCATAATAGCTTTTTAAAGCATCATAAGCAGTTTTAAGATTTAAATAAGCGGAATATGTGTATTCCTGGTTATCGCCCTTTTGCATACCGTTTGTGCAAATATCTTTATAATCATTAAGATATTTTTCAATGCCGCTGAAATCTGCCTTTTCAACAAGATTATTATAAGCTTTAGTGATATTTTCTGCATAAGTTGTATCCAGATAACCTAAATCATATTCATCAATTGAAGCTAAATAACTAACAGCGTTTGCATAAGCTTCGGAATATGATTTAAACGAAGAAGTTGTATAAAATGTATTTTCTGATGTTGCCAAATCTTTATTAGAAGCAATTACAGTTTTTAAAGATTCTGCACTTACACATTTTACAAGACTGCTCTTATTAAGATTATTTACACCATTACTCAGAGAACTCGAAAAATTGTATACATTACTTGAATTCACATCACCGTTATCATTTGATTGAACACCGAAAGTGTATTTCTTACCGGTAAGTGCATCATAATAGCCAAGAACGCTTGAAACAGATGAATAAGTGCAATTTTTAAAATTGGACGCCTTGATTTTATTTGTGTTGGCAGAAGAATTAAGAGCACTGCTGACAGGCTGATAGTTAATTATATAGAAATTATCAGTTGAAACAGAATTATTCATACCATATCCTCTACCCCAACCATCTTTCCAAGAACGATATGAATTAAAAGACATACTTGCAGTAGCGTAATACTGTGTGCTTGAAATTATACCACTGTTTTGAAAAGTTACATAGTTTGAGCCATAGTATGTTTGATTTCTTGTTTCAACATGAATTGAAGTATCAATATTATTTCTTTGTTCACCATATGAAACACCTGCATATTGGCTGTTGATGTTCCAATCAGAAGCAGATCCTCCATTGGCAAATTGAGTATTTCTGCTCATAGTAAACGGACCGCTGTTTTTGTAAAAACAAGTAAAATAGTAGTCTGATGAACCTGAATTATTTGTCATTCCGACATTAATAGGGATTCTTATATTTGAATCGTTGCCATCATAAAGCACAACCAAATCATTTAGTTTGGAAACTTCAATTTTATAGTCATTTGCAGCAGAGACAGAATTCATATTCGCCAAATTAGGAACAGAAAGCAAATTGCCAAAATACTGAGAATCAACAGTTGTTCCTCCATAACTTAATGAATTAACAACATCGGGGCCGCTATAAACATCCATAGCCTTTGTCTTTGCAAGAAGAGTTTGGGCAAGTTGCAATGTTGAAGTGTAATCTGCATAGCCCTCTTTCACATAACCGTCTTGAATCTTGCGTGCAGCAATATATGCCTCATATGCAGATTTCATATTGGTGTAAACAGTTCCGTTCATCTTTGTTTCATACTTAGAAATAACGGCAGCGAGATCTGATGCACTTACATCATCACCCTTTGTATAACTGAATGTGCCGATATTACAATGAATATCGGACCAGCCGTTGTTGCCATTTCCGCCTACGCCGCTGTTTATGAAAATCAATCCAAAGCTGCCATATGAGTTTTCAAGCGCAGTGTTTGCGGCATTTGTTAAATCAACGGTTATACCTTGAGTTAACTGAGAATAAGCATATGAGCCGATTTTATTTGAATCACTTAAGCCCAATTTACTTTTAATATTTGACACAGCATTATCGCCGAAGCTCATTCCACCCCAAAAGCCGTTAATGCTATTATCGCTTACATTATTATAATCTGTTTTGCTTAAATCAATGAAGTAAATATCCAAAGTATAATTCCAGTTATTTTTAAATGTACTGCTGTCCGGAAAGGTGAAAGTTACACCGAGGTTTGCGCTTTTAAATATGGGAACATTCGGTAAAGTATACTTTAAAACACCAACAGATGTGTTTCCGGAATCACCGTCATTTAAAATTGCAAGTTTTGATCTTGTGTGCGGGCGACTACTGTTGTTACAAATTAACGAAGTAACGAGATTTAATGTTCCCGTATCTCCCGTAGCTGCAATTGCAACGAGCGGAACGCTTGTTACAACCATGAGCACCGAAAGCAAAAATGCCAACAGTTTTTTTGAAAAGGTTTTTTCATAAAACTGCCTCCTCCTATTAAAATTATTTTCATCACATTTGCGAAAAACAACATTTAAGCAATTTACTGACTGCATTAACTTAAAAATTATTTTACGCAGCTCCGAAAAAAGCAAAGCTTCAACGAAGCATACAATTACACACAATTATTAAAATAGTATGAAACAATTGTCAATTAAAAAACGAATTTTATATAAATAATAGTAATTTTTGTTTGTAAATACTAAACTTCCGGTTTAATAAATGAAAACTTTTCATAATTACCAAATATAAAACGATGTTTTATCATAATTCTAATGAAAAAAGCCTTCAAACGCATATTGCCGAAGAGCATATAAAAACACACTTTCGGCACCGTTTAAAGACTTTTCACAGATTATATAATATTTTAATATTTGCACTAAAAGTTTGAGACGCTTAATGCGAATTATCAAATTCTTAAAGACATCATTTTTTATCCACAAGCTTTTGAAGCTTTTCTATTTCACGGGGTGTGAGATCTCTGAACTTACCGAGAGGAAGCATACCAAGCTTAACCGGGCCCTCTGCAATTCTTTTGAGCCTTGCAACCTCAAGACCGACTGCTTCACACATTTTTCTGATTTCTCTGTTTCTGCCTTCACGAATTCCAAATTCAAGAACAACACGATCATCTTCTTCGGTAAGGAGAGTTACATCGCAGGGCAAAGTTTTTCTTCCGTCTATTTCAACACCGTTTCTGAGCTTATCAAGCATATCGTCATTAACAGCAGGCCGAACCGTTACACGGTAAATTTTAGTTATATTTCCCGACGGATGCATAAGAGCATTTGCAAGAGCACCGTCATTTGTGAAAAGAAGCAAACCCTCAGAATCCCTATCAAGCCTGCCAACGGGATAAACACGCTCTTTAACACCGTGCATAAGCTGCATAACCGTTTTTTTTGCGTGCTCATCGGAAACGGTTGTTACATACCCTCTAGGTTTATTGAGCATAATATAACGCATCTCGGCTGTTTTATTTATTTTTTTACCGTAAACGGTTACAAGGTCTTTTTTAGGATTAACCTTATCGCCAACCTTTGCGGGATGACCGTTTACTTTTACCTTACCTGCGGAAATAATTTCCTCGCACTTTCTGCGAGATGCAATACCGCAATCCGCCATAAATTTTTGAAGCCTAACAGAATTATCCATCTATATATTCAACATTCTCCTGTGCCGTCAGCGGCAAAGAAGCAATCTCCTTTTCTTTATATTTAACAACGGCCTTACCGACCGTTTCGCCCTGTTTAACGGGAGCATACAAAAACGGCTTTGCATAAAACTGCACCGTAACAAGATTTTCATTCGGCACTGTTACAGAGCCTGAATATGTGACTTTAACGCTGCTTTTGGACGAGCCGACCGTGAGCACGGCCAATTTGCCTGTTATTTGCTTTTCTGAAAGCATTTTTTCCGCTTCCGAGCAAAGAAAAACATGATCTTGCCAATCATTAGAATCATTAAGTGTTACGCAAACAAGCAGTTTGCCGTTATTTTGATAAGCAGAAACAAGGCAGCGCCCTGCTTTTTTTGTATACCCTGTTTTAAGGCCGATAAATCCTTCTTTATTCAGCAATTTATTATGATTATAAAGCTGTACTTTTTTACCTGATACCGTGATTTGCGCACTTTTCATTTTAGAAATTTCCGCAAGCTGAGGATTCTTTATTGCAGCGCATGCAAGAAGTGCCATATCCCCTGCCGTTGAGCAGTGACCGCCCTCATCCAGTCCTGACGGGGTAACAAAATATGAATTAAGCATACCAAGCGCAGCGGCCTTTTTATTCATTATATCGGAAAATTTTTCAATGCTTCCTCCAAGATAAACAGCTGCCGCATTAGCCGCATCGTTTCCGGATGCAAGCATCATTGCAACAACAATGTCACGAAGCGAAACCGAATCATTTTCACGAAAGCCTACAACAGAGCCTTCGGTATTTACCATATCAAAGGTGATATTGACCAAATCATCAAGCTTGCCGCTTTCGCATGCTATCAAAGCAGTAAGCAGTTTTGTTGTGGAGGCTATGCTGCGCCTTTGGCTTTCATTTTCAGCCATAAGAACATCACCTGTTTGCACATCAACAACGGCAAATGATGCAGCAGAACAATCTGCCGCCGATGCAGGCATGGAGCAAACCAAAACCAAAATTGCCGCAAAAGCGGCAAAAAGCTTTTTCAACAAAATAATCACCTGCTAAAATAATATGCAGGTGATTATTACAATAGCAATATAAAATTATTCTGCCTTATCTTCTGCCTGCGCCGGCTCATCCTTGGCTTTAATGAGCTGAGAAATTTGATCAACAAGTTCCGGAATCATTGCAATTGCACGATCTGCAGATGAAGAATAATTATTGATTTGCATCATTCTTACTTTATCGTTTTGAACAACAATAAAAGCAACGGGCGAAATTGTGATACCGCCGCCGCCACCGCCGCCGAACAGTTCTGCATTTTGCTTTGAAGGCAAATCTGTACCGCCGCTGGTGAAGCCGTATGAAACCTTTGAAACAGGAATAAGAGTTGTGTTTCCCGTTTGAATAGGTTCGCCGATTATAGTTGAAACATCAACCATTTCCCTCATTTTATCGAGGGTGTTTTCCATTATTTTATTTACCGGTGTTTCTTTCATTTTTTTATCTCCTTAAAGATTATTTAATCTAAAACTGACTTATTTATCTTTTATAAGATTTACAACAAATATTTTACCTGCGGAAAGGGCAACATGCAGAATCGTACCTACGCTGAGCGAGCCGATAAACTGCAAGCCGTATTCATTTTGCGGCATTATAAAATCCGGTGCAATCCAATCATTATAATTATCAACCTTCATGCCATTTATAATTGCGCCTTTAAGAGGATAATAATATTTGCAAATTTTACCATAGGCTCGTGCGATAGTATCCGCATCACCGCCGCCCACAAGTATTTTAACATAAAGTGAATAAATATGGAAGCCCCTAAAAAGAGTGGATAAGGCGCCGGATGCACTTTCAAGCATATTGGACACAAAAAGCATTATGCCGACGATACCGTCTTTATCCCAAATATTTTTAATATAATTAGGCTTTTTATTTTCCTGAGGCTTATCCTGCTTATCCTTTTCCGGCTTATTTTTATCTTTTTCTGCCGAATCTGCTTTATCTGCCGTGTTTTCAGAAACAGCAGCAGCAATTTTGGATTTTTCTGTCCTTTCTGCAGGTTTTTCACTTGACTTATTTTTTGCCTTTGAGGATTTATTTGATTTTTTAGCCTCTTTAACCTTTTTGGCGCTTTCCTGCGGAAAGAGGAGAAATGATAAGATTTTTGAAAGTTCCACTTCTTTAGTTATCCACAACACGCTGACCGTGGTGCGCCATTTATTATCATAAACAACCGTGACGGTGGCGGAGAGAGACAATATAAGCGCAATGATAACCACTATCACCGCAATAACGATTAAAGCCGTCATTCTTCGTCATCATCCCCCGATTCAAGAATTTCCGTATTCATTGTAGCATTTTTTTTATCATCAAACAAGGTGGTTTGCGAATTTTCTTTATCTGCTTCATCCTGCTTTGGCAATTCCGGCAAATCATCAAGACTGTTTAGAGAAAAGCAACGCAAAAATCTGTCTGTTGTGCCGTATACAAGCGGCCTGCCCGGAAGATCAAGCCTTCCCTTTTCCTCTATCAAACCTTTATGAACAAGATTTGCAATTGAGCCCGAACAATCAACGCCTCTGATTTGCTCTATAAAGCTTTTTGTTACGGTTCGGTTATAAGCAACAATTGCAAGCACCTCAAAAGCCGCTTGCGAAAGCGGAGTATTCTTTTTGATTTCAAGCAGCATGCGCACATCATCTGCATATGCTTCTCTTGTGCACAGCTGATATTTACCATCAATTCTAATCAGCTGAATGCCGCTGTTTTTTTCATCATAAGTGTCGGCAAGATGAGAAAGCATTTTAGTTATATTTTCAACATCAAGTTGAAGCACCTCGGCAAGTCGAGCTGCCTCAACCGGTTCTCCCGAAGCAAAAAGCAGGGCTTCAAGCTTACCGATAATATTATTTTCAGTTTTCATTGCTTTCACCCTCCTCCGAAATACTGACTTCCATATCCTGCATGGAGCCGTTCAAAACTATTTTCTTTGTTTTTGCAAGCTCAAGCACGGCAAGAAATGTTGCAACCAAATCGCTTTTTGACTGTGCATCCTCAAAGAGTTTTAAAAACTTAACCTTTCTTTTTGCTTTCAGCTTTTGGATAACTCCGCCTACCTTTGATGCAACATTAACAAATTTTCTTGCAACAATAACTTTAAATGAATCAAGCGGCGGCGGAAGCTTACGCTGCGCTCTGCCGGCGGCGGAAATATAAGCACTAAGAAGTTCCTCACCCTCATGGAAACGCTCATAATCATAATTTATGTAGCCCGGCTGAGGTTCACGCACAAAACGGTCAAAGCCTTCTGTACTGCGGCTAAGCTTTTCTGCCATAATTTTGCAATCTCGATATTCAATCAATTCGCCCGTAAGTTCTCTTTTAAGCACTTCTGCCTCTTCCTGCCTCGGTAAAAGAGAAACTGTTTTAATATAAATCAGCCTTGCCGCCATTTCAAGGAAATCGCCTGCAACATCAAAATCAGCATTTTCCATTTGGCGCACATAATCAAGATATTGATTAACAAGTTCAACAATCGGAATATCGTTTATATTCAATTTATGCTTACTGATAAGATGCAGCAGAAGATCCATAGGACCTTCAAACACCTCTAATTTATAATTTATCTGTTCCATTTAACCTCATTATCCGAAAATAAGATTCGGGATAAAATACACAAAATTATGAAATACATTGTTGAGAAACGCAAGCGGAGTGTCTAGCACACCGGTAAAAAGCAAAATCATAAGAGCAATCATAATATACCGCTCATAGCGGAAATACTTTTCATATGCCTTATCCGGCAATATAACCGCAAGCACACGAGAGCCATCAAGCGGCGGAATCGGCAACAAATTAAAAACGGCAAGGGCAATATTTATATTTGCCGCAAAACTGAAGAAAAGCACCAAAAGCTGCATTGCCGTATTAGCGCCTCCGATTTTGCTTAAGCCTGAGCCGATAAATGCAAAAATAAAACTCATAACAAGGTTTGAAAGCGGCCCTGCAAGTGCAGTAAGCGCAACGCCTTTTCTGTAGTCTTTAAACTTAAGAGGATTGATAGGCACCGGCTTAGCGTAGCCTATTCCGAAAAGAAAAATCATAATTGTGCCCACCGGATCAAGATGAGCAAACGGATTAAACGACAATCTGCCGAGTTTTTTTGCAGTGTCATCACCAAGTTTGTTGGCAGCCCAGCCATGTGAAAGCTCATGCACCGGCAAGCAACAAAAAACAACAAACATTCTTGCAACAATTGTTATAATTGCATATATATAATTTCCTTTAAAAATATCACCAAGGATTGAAATACTTAAATTATTCATCATACACAGCCTTTCGCGCCGCATTAAAGGCAGCAATTATTTTTCTGCAAATACCATTCTGACATTTTGATAAATATCTTTTTTTATTTGAATATTCTTGAATTCGGATTCTGACAAAATTTTTGAAACCGAATCACCCTGATCTTCGCCTATTTCCAAAAACAGCTTTCCGCCGGGTTTCAAGGCACTTTTCCAATTATCTGAAATAACTCTGTAAAAAAACAAGCCGTCCGTTCCGCCGTCAAGAGCCATTTCAGGCTCATATGAAAGTTCACTTTGAAGATTGCAAATATCACCTGTTTTAATATACGGAGGATTAGAAACTATAATATCCGCTTTTTCTTTTGCTGTAATTTCCGCAGCTAAGCAAATATCTCCTTTAACCGGAATGGCATTTTCTGCCATTTTGCAATTTTCGAGCAAATATTTAAATGCTTCATCACTTTTTTCAATACAATAAACCTTTGAATCCGGCACTGCCTTAGCAACGCTTATTCCGATGCAACCACTGCCTGAGCAAAGATCATAAACAATGGGATTTAAAAGCTTTTTTGCCGCTTTAATAACGGCATCCGCAAGTTCCTCTGTTTCCGGACGAGGAATAAGAACGCCCTTGCCGACATAAAATTCGGATTCATAAAAATCCCATTTTCCCAAAACATATTGAAGCGGTTCACCGCTTTTAAGCTTCCACAGCATATCTGCAAGCTTTTTATTACTGACAAAATCACCGGTATGCATTTCAAACTGATTATTTTTTATATCTGCCAACGAACAGACAACGCAAAGCGCTTTAAAATCCGACTCATCAATTTTATTGCCGCTCAAAAACAGCCTTGAATAATCATAAGCTTCTTTTAAATTCACTTAATTTCATCATCCTCGGGATCATCAGTAATAACAGCCTTTAAGGCCTCAATTCCCACTTCCAGAATATCGGGTGTGGGTTCTTTTGTGGTAATTCTTTGCATCCATAAACCGGGTGCGGAAACTATTTTAACAAAAAGATTATCATGCTTTCCCGCATATCTTATAAATTCATAGCAAATTCCCATTAAAACCGGCAAAAAAGCAAGTTTTAACAGCATCCATAAAATTCTGACAGCTGCAATTTGCGGAAATATTTTTGCAATAATCGTGTAAAATACTATGCTGAATATGAGAACAACAAAAATAAAAGATGTGCCGCATCTTGGATGAAAACGAGTGCATTTTGCCGCATTTTCAGTATTGAGTTCCAACCCGGCCTCATAGCAGGCAATGGATTTATGCTCAGCACCGTGATACATAAACAAACGCTTAATGTCTTTCATATTGCCGACGATTGCCATATAAGCAACAAAGATTATAATTTTTATCACGCCTTCTATAAGGCCTTGATAAGCGGTAATATTGCCGCCGGACCATTCGTTTGCTTTATTAAAAACAAGAATGGGAAAATACAAAAAAAGTGCAGCCGCAAGTGCAACGCCCAAGAAAGAACCGAGCACCGCTATAAAATTCATCAACTTGTCTCCGAATTTATCAGTCAGCCATTTTTCAAACTTGTTCATATCTTCAGCTTCAACATCCTCCATACCGGACACCTCTGCCGAATACATAAGAGCCTTATAACCGATTATCATTGATTCAACAAAGTTCACAACGCCGCGGATTATCGGCAAATTAAAGAATTTACTTTTATCACGCATGTGCTTAACCTTGTGATATTCGGTTAATATTTCACCGTTCGGCTTACGAACGGAGGTTGCCATTCCCTTTGGACCGAGCATCATAACACCCTCTATGAGTGCCTGACCTCCAACGGAGGTTTTATGAGTTTTTTTGCTCATCCGATTTATCACCTTTCAAATTTATGTCTTCGTCTGTTACCTGTTGATCGCCCGATGTTGCCATATCAATTTCCTTTTTTGTTGGGGCGTTGTTAATCGGAAGATATATTGTTACAAGAGTGCCTCTGCCCTCTTTACTGTCTATTTCAAGCTTTCCCTTATGGAGATTTACGATTTCATTTGTTACAGCAAGACCGATACCGGATCCGCGAACAGAGACATTTGCCTTGTAGAATTTATCAAACACATGGGGCAAATCTTCTTTTGAAATACCGCAACCCTGATCTGCAATTGAAATTTTAACTGCATCATTTTGGCCGAGCATTGTAAATTCGGCCTTAACAAAAATTTTGCTCGGAGCTCTTGAGTATTTCAGCGCATTATCAAGAATGTTCATAAACACTTGCTTGAGCCTGTTTGGATCTGCATCAGCCGGAGCGGGAAGTTCCGGGATACTGTATCTTACTTCTATGCCCTCCCGCATTGCTCGCTCACAGAAAGTAAACACGGTTTCATCAAGCTCGGCAAATATATCCGTTTTAACAAGGCGCAAAGTCATTCTGCCGCTTTGCAGTCTGCTGAAATCAAGTAGTTCCTCAACAAAACCCTCTAGCCTGCCTGCTTCCTTAACAATAACCTGCAAGCCCTTTGATGTAAGCTCATCTCTTTCAACATCTTGGCTGTAATAAAGCGTTTCGCCCCAACCCTTTATCGATGTTAACGGGGTTCTTAACTCATGAGATATTGTTGATATAAAATCATTTTTCATTTTATCTGCCGTTGCAATTTCAGAAGCCATTGAATTTATTGAATCACAAAGGATACCGATTTCATCATCATACTTTTTCTCAATTCTTGCATTCAAATTACCGTGTGCAATTTCATTTGTTGTTTTTGTGATCTCTTTAACGGGAATAATAATAGAGCGAATGAAAAAAAGATTTGAAAGCAAAATAATTGCAAAAACAAAAATAACCAGCACAAGCAAAATTGCTATTACCGAAAAAATCTGCGCATCAACATCTTCAATATTGGTCATAACCCTCACAGCGCCAACATTTGCACCTGCAGAATTTTGGATAACTCTCGTTATGGCCATAATCTTATCACCGCCGGGATAAATCTTGCCTACATATTTTCCTGTTCCCGCAGCGGAATTCTTTGCGGAATCATAATCCTCCATCTTGATTTTGCCAACCAAAAATCCATTTGATGAAGCAAGCACTTTGCCGTTGTTATCAATAACCCAAACTGTTGTTTTTTCCTTATAGGCATAGTTATCAATAAATTTGGCGGCAGAGCTTTCAAGAGATGTGCCGGAATCAAGATTGTTTGAAAAATAATTAACGGCATTTGTGGATGCACCTGATTTTAAAATGCTTTCCACAGAATTGTAATAATAAGTTTTAACCGAAAAGCTTGCCACGGAAAAGGCAACGGCAAGAACAATGACAACAACAAGAATAATATTTAAAAGCCATCTTTTGGTTAGACCGTCAACCTTTAGTTTTTTAAATTTTGCAAACTCTTTCTTTTTCATTACAACTCTGTCTTTCGCAATTATTTACTGTTTGTTATCCACTTATAGCCAAGGCCCCAAATTGTTACAAGCCTTGTCGGTGATGATGGATTATCCTCAACCTTCATTCTGAGTCGGCGAATATTAACATCAACTATTTTCTCATCGCCGAAATAGTTATTACCCCAAACCTGCTTTAAAATATCTGTTCTGCTGAGTGCTGCGTTTGGATTTTTAAAGAAATACTCAATGATTTGAAATTCAACCTGTGTAAGTTCAATAAGTTGCTTCGCTTTTGAAAGGGTGCGATTTCTTAAATTAAGTTCAAACTCATCAAGCACAATTGTATCAAGCTGAGAATCGTTTTTTCTGAATCCTCTTGTCATCTCAACACGGCGATAAACCGCATCCACTCTGGCCATAAGTTCACTCGGCGAAAACGGCTTTGTAACATAATCATCTGCACCCACAAGAAGGCCGGTTACTTTATCCATTTCTTGAGTTTTTGCCGACAGCATTATTATGCCAAGATCCGAAGAACGCTTACGAAGCTCTTTGCAAACGGTGAGTCCGTCTATTTCCGGCATCATAATATCAAGAATAGCCACATCAAATGAGCTTTCGTTTTTTGAAAACAAATCAAGCGCAACAGCACCGTTTTCGGCCTGCTCAACCTCGTAACCGCTTCTTGTTAAATTGATGACTATGAACTCGCGAATGGATTCTTCATCCTCGGCAACAAGCACTTTTTTCATAATCTATTCTCCTTAATAAGATTTTATCATTGATTTCAGATCCTCAGCGGAAAGCCGCACATCGGACTGAGAATTACAGTCTGCAAGATATATATATCCCGATTCATTCATAATTTCGGTGTAATTTGAATAATTTGCAGCCGTTTCAGCATAATGAGTGCTGGTAACGCAAGCAACTGCAAAAATCATATTACCGGCAGAGTCAAGCACGGTAAGCTTAGAATCCTCCGCATTATATTCTGCAGTAATATTACCGATCAGCTCATCGGGAATAACAAGCTGATATTCATCTTTTTCAACGGCAAGAGAGCAGCACACCGGGCTCATAACATTACCGTCGTATTTATTCCATTCAACGGCATAAACATTTTCGGGCAAATCATAAAAATCATAATCAAGCGGTATTTCAATTTCGCCGTCGCCGTTTATATCCATGCACGAAAGCATTGAATAGCGTGTTGTGTTTTTAGTTATTCCGGTTGTGTAGCTGTAATACGGAGATATAATTGTGTTGTATTTATCTGACCAATATATTATCTCCGTCAGCATTTGTGTGCCGTTGGATTTAACCGCATCGGCATACACATATGTGCGGCCGTTTTTAACGGCAGAAGAAAGGGTTTTGTAATAGCTTATATGGCCGTCAAGCTTTGTTCTGCCAAGAATTTTCGCATCGCCTGAATAATATGAATATAACACGGCACTTGCGGAAACGGAATCTCCGGAATCAATTGTGAAAACAGCAAGCTCATTTACAGAATCATTATTAAGATCCGCTGCAATGTAATTATTCATAACAATTGTTTTTCCGATTTGAGAAAGAGCGCCTGAGCCATCCTCTGCCGATGAATAAACGCAAAGCGAATGAATTGTGGCATTAGCCATGGCATTCCAAAGAATTATATATTCATAGTCTCCGTTTCCGTTTAAATCGGCAAAATCAAGAGAATAAACCTCTGCATTATCCGTTTCAATATTAGACACAACAGACCATTTATTTTCTTTTTTATCAATAACAGCCATATCAAGTCTGCCCGGATGCTGTGCCGGCTCATAAAACACCACAGCCTCATTTTGCGAATCACCGTCTGCATCAACAAGATTATAAGCAGCAGTGTAATTTCCCGCAACGGGAGATTTTAATTTAAATCCACCGCCTGCGTAAGCAACAAGCGCATTTTGAATTTCAGCGTCATCGCCCTGAGGAGATACCGGAGAGATTAACTCATCAACAGAAGATGCAAGCCTGAATGAGCAGCCCGAAAATAACAGAGCCACAGCAAGAATCAATGCAAAGATTTTAAAATACTTCAAGCTTTTCCCTCCTTGGCAGCGAATGCGCCTTATAATCCAGCATATTTGTAATATTATATCATTAAATTATTACAAAATAAATATCTTTTTTATATTATTTAAAATAATTATTACAAAAAAGGCAACGAAAGAGTGGGCAATATTTACAAAAATTATACTATTTCAACTTTACGGCAACAAAAAATCCCGCAATGTTACGCAAATAACAAAGCGGGAAATATTATATAATTCACATTACTTTTCGTAAATAGATCTTTTAAGCGCACCTATATAAGGCAAATTTCTGTATTTTTGATCATAATCAAGACCGTAGCCGACAACAAATTCATCCGGCACATCACAGCCTACATAATCCGGAGAAATCTGTGCTACTCGCCTTTCGGGCTTATCAAGCAAAGTTACAATGCTTATTGAATTTGCACCGCGGGTTTTCAAAATTTCAGAAACATATTTAAGCGTTCTGCCGCTGTCCAAAATATCCTCAACAATCAAAACATCATAACCGTCTAAATCAATATCAATATCCTTGGTGATTTTAACACGGCCTGTTGATTCCGTTCCGCTGCCGTAAGAAGACACAGACATAAAATCAATGCTGAGCGGCAAATCAATTTGACGAACGAGATCCGTCATAAAGAAAACACAGCCTTTAAGGATACCGAGAACAAGCAGATTTTTTCCTTTGAAATCTTTAGTGATTTGGGCACCGAGCCTTGCGTTTATATCGCTCAACTCCTGCTCCGAAACAAGTATTTTTTCAATATCACCAAGCATAATTAAAATTTACCTATCCTCTCTGAAATATGACAAACCGAGCGATGCAGGGCCAAGATTTTCCTTTTTCTTTTTAACACTTGTCAAAACAAGAACAATAATAGTAACAACATAAGGAATCATCTTATAAAGCTCCTGCGTGCGAAGTGCGCCCGGAACATAAAGATAAACTATATACAACCCGCCGAAAGCAATTGAGCCGAGAATACTGAGATTCGGGCGCCAAATTGCGAAAATTACAAGAGCAATTGCAAGCCAGCCTCTGTCGCCAAAGCCGTCGTTTGACCAAACGCCGTTTGCATAATCCATAACATAATAAAGACCGCCGAATCCGGCAATAACGCTGCCGAGACAAGTTGCAATATATTTTGAGCGATTTACATTGATGCCTGCGGCATCAGCAGTAGCGGGATTTTCACCTACAGCCCTAAGATGCAGACCTCCCCTTGTGCGATTAAGGAAAAATGAGCATGCGATTGCAATAATAATTGCAGCATAAGCAAGGAATCCGTATGAAAGGAAAAGCTTGCCGAACCAACCGGTGCTGTCTGCACCGGGAAGTGTTGTTCTGAAAAAGCTGCTTGTTGTTGTTAATGCAACGGAAGGAACATCGGATCCGGTGATTTTGATAAGAGAACCGCCGAAAAAGTTACCGAAGCCGGTGCCGAAAGTTGTGAGTGCCAAACCGGTAACATTCTGATTTGCACGGAGTGTAACGGTTAAGAAGCAATACAAAAGACCGGCCAAAAACGATCCGAGAATGCAGCACAAAAGCGGAATGATTACCGCAAGAAAAGGCACAGCATCTTCACCTGAAGAAAGCGAATTTTCATAGAGAAAAGCGCCGATAACGCCGCTCATGCCGCCGATATACATTACACCGGGTATACCGAGGTTAAGGTTGCCGGATTTTTCCGTCATTATTTCGCCGGTTGAGCCGAAAAGAAGCGGAATGCCCTGCATTATGGCTCTGTGAAGAAAGGTTATGAGTGAAGAAAACATATCACTTTACCTCCTTATTTGCTTTTCTGAACTTTAATTCATAGTTGATGAAAAATTCGCTGCCTATGATAAAGAAAAGAATGATGCCGGTTATAATATCCGAAAATGATTCATTAAGATTAAACACCATTGAAATTTGGCTTGCGCCGGCACTGAGGAAAACAAGCAAAAGCGATGTTATAATCATATAAATCGGGTTAAACTTTGCAAGCCAAGAAACCATGATCGCGGTAAATCCCCTATTTCCCGCAGTTGTTGAAGAAATAGTATGATCCGTGCCGCCGACAAGCAAAAAGCCGGCAATACCGCAAACAGCACCTGATACAAACATAGTTCTTAAAATAACCTTTTTAACATTGATGCCTATATACTTAGCCGTGTTTTCGGATTCGCCAACAACGGAAAGCTCATAGCCGTGCTTACTGTATTTCAGATAAATATACATTGCAACCGTGAGCACCAAAACGATCAGAATATTAAGCAAATAATCATAATCGCCGATTGTGGGCAGCCAACCCTGCATTGAATTTCCGTTTATAACACCGATTTTACCGGAGCCTTTCGGATTTTCCCAATACATACAAAAATACGATACAATTTGAATTGCAACATAGTTCATCATAAGGGTAAACAATGTTTCATTTGTGTTAAAATTAGCCTTAAAGATTGCCGGGATAATAGCCCAAATTGCGCCTGCAAGAATGCTGGCAACGAGCATAACAATAATGAGCAAGCCGTTGGGGAGCTTGCCGCCAAGCAAAATCATGCATGCAGCTGTTGCAAGACCGCCGATAAGCACCTGGCCTTCACCGCCGATATTCCAAAACCGCATTTTAAAAGCAGGAGTTAATGCAAGCGAAACACAAAGCAGCATAGAAAGATTTTGCAAAAGCTTCCAAATTTTTCTTTCTGTTCCAAATGCGCCCTCAAACATTGTGGCATACACGGAAAAAGGATTTTCACCTGTTAAAAGCATAGTAACAACGGCGCAGATAATAAGTGCCGCCAAAACAGCTCCGATACGGATAAGCCATGCTTTGCCGCCGGATATATGGGCACGCTTTGCAATATGGAAAAGCGGCTCATGAACTTTTTTGTTTTTAGTTTCCATTACTGCTCCTCCTTGCCGTCTGTTTTTGTCATAAGGAAGCCAAGTTCCTCTTTTGTTGTTGTGCGGCCGTCAACCACACCCGTTACCTTGCCTGAATTCATAACAAGAATTCTGTCACAAAGCTCAACAAGAACATCAAGATCCTCGCCGACGAATATAACCGCAACACCGTTTGCCTTTTGTTTATTAAGAAGATTATAAATCACATATGAGGAATTGATATCAAGGCCTCTTACCGGATAAGCGGCCATAAGAAGCCTGGGATTTAAAGCAATCTCTCTGCCAACAAGTATTTTTTGAACATTACCGCCAGAAAGCTTGCGAACCGGAGTGGCAGTGCCCGGCGTAACAACCTCAAGACTTTGAATTATATTTTCTGCAAGATCTTTGGGATTTTTTCTATCTACAAACAAGGAATGGCCCTTTTTATAGCTTCTGAGCATCATATTATCGGTAATATCCATATTGCCGACAAGACCCATACCGAGCCTGTCTTCGGGAACGAAAGAAAGGCGAACACCGAGATCGCGAATTTGTGTTGGTGTTTTATCCCTAAGATTAACGGTTTCACCGTCTTGCGTATTATAAAAGATTTCGCCGCTTTCAAGATTTTGAAGGCCTGCAACAGCCTCAAGCATTTCTCTTTGGCCGCTGCCTGCAATACCTGCTATTCCGAGAATTTCGCCCGACCTTGCCGTGAATGAAATATCATCAAGAATTGTTCTGCCCTCTGCATTTTTTGCGGAAATGTGCTTAACCATAAGCATATCCGCAGGATTTACCGGATCAGTTCTTTCAATATTAAGCGAAATCTTTTTGCCCACCATCATTTCCGTGAGCGATTGCTCTGTTGCATCTTTAGTTTCAACAGTGCCGATATATTCACCCTTGCGCAAAACCGCAACACGATCCGAAAGCGCAAGCACTTCATGAAGCTTATGAGTGATAATAATTATTGATTTACCGTCCTTACGCATTTTGCGAAGAACATCAAACAGTTTATCTGTTTCGTGCGGAGTAAGAACAGCCGTGGGTTCATCAAGAATAAGTATATCGGCGCCCCTGTAAAGCACTTTAATAATTTCAACGGTTTGTTTTTCGGAAACGGACATCTCATAGATTTTTCTGCTTAAATCTATTTCAAAGCCGTATTTATCGGTAATTTCACGAACCTTTTTTTCTGCTTCTTTAAGATTAAGTTTTTTACCGTCTTTAACACCCAAAACGATATTTTCGGTTGCATTAAAAACATCAACAAGCTTAAAATGCTGATGCACCATTCCGATTCCGCATTCAAAAGAATCTTTAGGGGATTTTATCACAACTTCTTTACCGTTAATAAAAATTTGGCCTTCATCCGGGAAATAAATTCCCGAAAGCATATTCATAAGGGTTGTTTTGCCGCTGCCGTTTTCGCCTAATATTGCAAGGATTTCGCCTTTTTTTACCTGCAAATTAACATCTTTATTGGCAACGATTGAGCCGAAAGTTTTTGTGATACCTTTAAGCTCTATTGCAAGAGATTCGCTCATTACTTGCCCTCCGTGGAAATAATATATTAAAATATTATACCGCGGCCGATTTTCATCGGCCACGGAAAATATTATAACTTATTTATTCAACTTAGAATTTTGTATCAAGAAGAGTGATACCGTCAATTTGAATATCAAAGTAAGGTGCTGAACGGAATTCAGACTCATGGAAATAACCGTCTGAAACAGCCTCTGTGTCCGGAGTGTAAGCTTCATCCGTATCAACATCTGCCATATAGCTTGTAAGATGACCGTCAGAATCAACCTTTGCATTTACATTCTTATCGTCTGCAACTGTTACGGTAAATGTTGAAGTGTCAAATACATGCATCTCACCGGATTCAAGTTTTGCTTTTGCAGCATCAATAGCTTCCTGAGTGCCTTCTGCAGCTGCCTGAGTATTTACATCTGTGAGAACAACAGAACCTGTTGAAAGATTACCTGTCCAATCCTTTTCGATATCCTTGCCGTTCTTTACGCAATCAATTGCATGCTCAAAGTAAGGAGCCCAATCAATTCTTGAAGAAACGATAAAGGTGTTGGGGCAAGCCTGCTGTGTGCTGCCGTTGTAAGAAACATTGGGAACACCTTCTGATTCGCAAGCAGTGGGAGCACCCATTGAATCGGCATGCTGGCTGATAAGAACACAACCATTGTGGATAAGCTTAAGAGCAGCCTCTTTTTCAGCAGTTTCATCATACCAAGAACCGGTAAATGTAACTTCCATGGTTACTGACGGGCAAACGCTCTTTGCGCCGAGATAAAACGAAGTGTAGCCGGAAATAACTTCTGCATAAGTAAATGCGCCTACATAGCCCATTTTAGCCTGATCTGCAGTGATTTTGCCTGCATTGATCATTTCATTGAGCTTTTCACCTGCAGCAACGCCTGCAAGGAAACGGCCTTCATAGATTGATGCAAAAGCATTATGATAGTTGTCAAGGCCTTCTGTATGAGCCTTTGTGCCGGTTGCATGAAGGAACTGAACTTCAGGGAACTTCTTAGCAGCCCGAATGATATAGTCTTCATGGCCAAAGCTGTCTGCAAATACAATATCGCAGCCCTCGTCAACAAGCTGTGCAGCTGCTTCATAGCACTCGTTGCCTTCCGGAATGTTTGTTTTCTTGAGGATCTTTACTCCGGCTTTTTCACAAGCTTCTTCAGCAGCTGTGATAAAGTTTTTGTCGTAGGTTGAATTTTCGTCGTGCAAGAAGATGAAACCAACCGTAAGATCCGACTTGGCTTTGTTTGAGTCATTCTTAGCTGAGCAGCCGGCAAAGAGAGCGCCGACAAGTACTACTGCAAGAAGAACTGCAATAATTTTTTTTGCCAATTTCATTAGACTTTCCTCCGTTAAATAAATGGAATAATATTTATAATATGCGCCGTGGCGCTTATTACCTTTTTAATCAGTTTCTGAAAACAATATTACCGGATTTTGCATCCATGCTTTCAATTATTGCAAGACTTTCAACACGAATTCCCTGCTTTCTGATTTCATCGCCGCCGTGCTGATAGCCTTTTTCGATAACCGTGCCGCAGCCAACAAGCTCTGCACCGCTTTCTTTAACCATTTTGATCAAGCCGCGAAGCGCATTACCAACCGCAAGAAAATCATCAACAATAAGCACCTTATCACCTTTACCGAGAAAGCGCTTTGACACCATAACATTATAAGTGGTGCCGTGAGTGAATGACTCAACGGGAGTTACATAAACATCGCCTGCTATATTCTTTGTTTTATTTTTCTTTGCAAAAACAAGAGGACAACCGAATTCCTGAGCTACCATGGAACCGATTGCAATGCCAGATGCTTCAATAGTTAAAATTTTATTTACTTCATCATCTTTATATAAGCGGTGAAATTCCTTGCCGATTTCTTTCATAAAAGGAATATCAATCTGATGGTTTAAAAAGCAATCAACTTTCAAGATATTGCCTTCATAAACCTCTCCCTCATCAACAATTTTACGTTTTAAAAGCTCCATAAGATTCTTTTAACACCACTTTCAAAATTGATATGGATATAATAAACTAATGTAACAGGCTTTTCAACAATTTGACGAATTTTGACACCAAATTTTAACCTTTTATGAACTGTGTAAGTAAAATCGGCAAATTCCATGTAATATAATTTATAATAGTTGTTTAATTCGCTGATTTATTGTAAAATAAAATTATCATTTCACAAAGGAGTAAAACAGTGGCTAATCTTTTTGAGTATGCAGAAAAATTCGGCAAGCTGAAATTCGGCGAGCTTGGATTGACAGAGGCAGACAATGCTATTTTCTGCCGCCTTGCATATTATGATTTTTCTGAATTAGATCGGAAGAGCGTCGTGTAGGGAAAGAGTG
>OODA01000566.1_pt1 | contig 20027 bp, 14 predicted proteins | sample 1671341 | NCBI WGS metagenome assembly OODA01 (sample SAMN06348147, study PRJEB24527) | human gut metagenome | biome: human gut; feature: ankylosing spondylitis patient; material: feces | host: Homo sapiens | place: China | collected 2015-10 | reverse complement strand
ATATTATAAACAAAGATTTATGCACAAGGAAAGTTCTCAAACATGCTATAAGTTGGAATTGCGCAACAGAATACTAAAGGCTGCTATGACAGAATTTTTACACAAAGGCGTGAAGTCTGTAAAAATGGATGACATAGCAAATGCTCTTGCTATATCCAAACGCACGTTGTATGAGATTTACTCTAACAAAGAGGAGCTTCTGCTTGAGGCGGTGCGTATTCATGAGGAGGAGTTCAACGACCACATGGTGCAGTATAGCCAGAACAAGAATCATAGTGTGATGGATATCATTATCGAGTTTTACAAGAAGAAACTACTTGCTATTGCGGACGTATCTCCTTTATTCTTAGTTGAACTACGCAAGTACAAGCAGGTTGTAGCATATCTCGAACAGTTAAATGCTGAACGCCACAACAACGCCTTGCTATTCTTCAGACGTGGTGTAAGAGAGGGGTTCTTCCGTTCGGACATCAACTTCGACATTATTCTTAAAACAAGTTCTGCGTCTGCCAACTACGCTATGGAAACCCAAATGTATAAAGAATATAGCATAACTACAATCATGCACAACACCATTTTCCTTTATCTGCGCGGTATTTGCACCACGAAAGGCATAAAGGAACTTGACGCTGCAATCGCCGAATAAGCATCATATAAAAATTTAATAAAGCCTTAGTAAAACATTCATACACAAGAATGTACATACATTTACCAAGGCTTTATTTTGTATATAAAAAAGTACAACTTTATCTTTACAAACGTGTAACCGACTTTACTCCCTTCACGGTGCGCAGCTTCTTCAACAATGCGTCGAGCTTCGACGTGTCGTCGATAAGCACGTTGAGATTGCCGCTGAACAGTCCATCGTGACTGTCGATGTTTATCGACTTCATCACAATCTTTTGCTCCTTAGAGATTATGCTTGTGATGTTGTTCACGATGCCGAGGTCGTCGTTTCCTACAACGCGCAGCGTGATGTTATACTGCGATGTTCCCTTGCCGCTCCATCTTGCTTTCACTATTCGATAGCCGAAACGCTTACGCAGTTCGGGGGCGTTCGGACAGTCCTGGCAATGTATCTTGATGCCGCCGTTCACAGTCACGAAGCCGAATATCTGGTCGCCGTAGATAGGATGGCAGCATTGTGCCAGCGAGTAGTCTACGCCTTTAAGGTTGCGGTCGATAACCAGCTCGTCGTCTGACGACTTTGTGCGGAAGCTGTTTGCGTTATTGTCTTTGTCAAGCACAAACTCTTCTGCCGAACGTATCGCAGCGCCCATCTTCTGGTTTGCGCCGTGTTCCTTCTCGGCTATGTATCCGTCCACAACATCGTTGATGTCTATCTTCTCGTCTACGAGTTGTCTGTAGAAGTCGGAAGTCTCCTTGAAGCCCATCTTCGAGATGAGATGGTAAAGCACGCTCTCCTCAAGTTCTATTTTTCGGTTCTTGAACTTGCGCTCGAGCATCTCCTTTGCAAACACTCCGTCCTTCACCTTCAGCTCCTTCAGCGCAAGGCGTATCTTCGACTTCGCACGCGAGCTTTGCACGATGTTCAGCCATTCCTGCTTCGGCGTCTGGTTGTTCTGCGTCAGAATCTCTATTGTGTCGCCCGAGTGAAGCACCTCTCTGAACGACACATTCCTGCCGTTTATCTTGCCGCCCACACACTTGTTGCCGACGCCTGAGTGTATGTGGTAGGCGAAATCGAGCACGGTCGATCCTTTCGGAAATTTCAGCAGATCGCCTTTCGGCGTGAACACGAACACCTCATCTTCGTAAAGATCCATCTTGAACTGGTCCATAAGCTGCAAGCTATCGCCTGCTTCGAGTGCTGCTCGTATGTTGTTGAGCCAATCGTCTATGCCCGAATCGCCCTTGATGCCCTTATAGCGCCAGTGCGCTGCCAGACCTTTCTCGGCTATCTCGTCCATGCGCTCGGTGCGTATCTGCACCTCCACCCACTTCTGCTCCGGACCGAGCACGGTTATGTGCAGACTCTCGTAGCCGTTCGACTTCGGCACCGAGAGCCAGTCGCGCAGACGCTTCGGGTTAGGCTGGTACATATCGGTGATGAGCGAGTAGGTCTGCCAGCATTGCATCTTCTCTTCGCTCAGCGGCGAGTCGATGATGATGCGTATAGCGAAGAGGTCGTAGATGCCCTCGAATCCGCATTGCTGCTTCTTCATCTTCTGCCATATCGAGTGGATGCTCTTCGTTCTGCCCTTGATATGGCTCTTTATGCCCATGGCGTCGAGCTTCTCGGCTATAGGCTTTATGAACTTCTCTATATATGCGTCGCGCGATCGCTTCGTCTCGTTCAGCTTCTCCTTTATCATATAGTAGGCGTCGTGCTCAAGATACTTCAGGCTGAGGTCTTCCAGCTCGCTCTTCAGCTTGTAGAGGCCCAGTTTGTGTGCCAGCGGAGCATACAGATAGCTCGCTTCTTCGGCCACTTTCTGCTGCGCCTCGTTGTTCTCCGTATCGCGGATATGGCGCATAAGCACCACGCGCTCCGATATCATAATCAGTACCACGCGCATGTCCTCGGCGAACGAGAGCAGAAGGTTGCGAAAGTTCTCGCTCTCTATCACCGGCGACTTGCGGTATAGCTCATGAATGCGTACAAGGCCACGGATGATATGCGCTATGCTCGCACCGTATTCCTTCTCTACCTGCTCGATTGTGAGACTCTCGTTCGCCACACTATTGTATAGCAATATCGACAGCACGCAGTCGCGCTTCATGCCTATTTCTTCGAGCTCGAGCAGAGCCGTGCGAAAACTCATAAGTATAGGATTTAGCCCGAAAACATCTCTATTTATCTTATTCTCTTGGAGTTCTGATTCGATTTGGGCACGTACCTTGACAGCATCTTCTTCAGCATACTCGTCACCCATCAGCGACTTCAACTGCTCGGCTATCTCAAGGAGCGTTGTCCTTTCTTCGTCTGTAAATTTGAACTTTTCTTCCATAATTACTATGTTGTAAAAACATTTAATATGAAGACAAAGGTAAAAATAAAATCTGACAAACAATAGCTTTACACAATTGTTTATTCGTCATTCACAGAATTTATAATTAATTTTGCATATAAATACTAATCTCATATATAATAACAATGGCAAAGATAAAGATCGAGACACCGAAGGGCGACATCATCGTGCGCCTCTACGACGACACCCCGAAACATCGTGACAATATGCTGAAGCTCGTTGAAGAGGGCTTCTACGACGGAACGCTGTTCCATCGCGTCATCAAGGACTTTATGGTGCAGGGCGGCGACCCAGACAGCAAGAATGCGCCGAAGGGAAAGCAGCTTGGTGCAGGCGGCCCCGATTACACTATAGAGGCTGAGTTCACACCGGCTCACTTCCACAAGCGCGGCGCTCTTGCTGCAGCACGCTTAGGCGACGAGGTGAACCCAAACAAGGAGTCGAGCGGCAGCCAGTTCTACATCGTGCTCGGCGAGAAGTACAACCGGGGACAGCTCAAGCAGATGGAGAAGCAGATGAAGCAGAACCAGGAGACCATCACATTCAACGACCTTGTGGCCTACTACAAGAAGGAGATTATGGAGATGCGCAAGAACCGCGACCGTGCCGGACTGCAGGAAATGCAGGAGCGTCTTATGAAGGAGGCGAAGGAGATATGCAAGCAGAATCCCGTGGGCTTCAGTGCTGAGCAGATGGAGGCTTACACAACCATTGGCGGCACTCCGTTCCTCAATGGCGAGTACACCGTGTTCGGAGAGGTAGAGGAGGGACTGGACGTAGTAGACGCTATACAGAACGCCGACACCGACCGTGCCGACCGTCCTACAGAGGACATCGCCATGACTATCACACGTATTGACTAACAATCCATTATGACACCGACAGAAGAGAAAGCACTTACCGTATACAAAGCAAGTGCGGGTAGCGGAAAGACGTTCACGCTATCCGTAGAATACATAAAGTTGCTCATCAAGAACCCGATGAGTTTCCGTTCGACACTCGCTGTTACGTTTACGAACAAAGCCACTGAGGAGATGAAGACACGTATCCTCAGTCAGCTTTATGGTATATGGAAGCAGCTCCCGAAGTCGAAGGATTATATAGAAAAGATAAAGAGCGAGCTTGGTGTGACCGAACAGTTTATGTCCGATCGCGCCAAGGTTGCTCTTTTTAATATTGTACACAACTACAGCTACTTCCGCATCGAGACCATCGACTCGTTCTTCCAGAGCGTGCTGCGCAATCTTGCACGCGAACTCGACCTCACGGCCAACCTGCGCATCGAGCTTAACGACCGACAGATTGAGAGCATCGCCGTCGACGAGATGATTGACGAACTGGGCGAAAAGGATGAGCTACTGAAGTGGATTCTCGGTTATATAAAGGAGAACATCGACGACGACAAGAACTGGAACGTCATCGGCTACATAAAGTCGTTCGGTGAGAACATCTTCCGCGAGTTCTACAAGACAAAGAGCAAGGAGCTTAACACATTGCTGCACGAGAAGGGCTTCTTCGAGCAGTACACCAAGCGCATCAGAACCATACGCGACGAAGCCGAAGCGGAACTGAAAAGCGTTGCGGCGGAGTTCTTCGAGGCGCTCGAAACGGAAGGCGTTGACATCGCCGACCTCAGCTACGGCAAGTCGGGACCTGCCGGCTACTTCATCAAACTGCAGAACGGACAATACGACGAGAGCATCATCACCAGCAGAGTGCAGAAGGCGCTCGACGAAGCCTCTGCCGACTGCTGGACAAAGAAGAGTGCGCCGCCATCGCTGCGCCACTTCGCCGAGGAGACCATCGTGCAGTTGCTCGAAAAGGCAGAATCTACACGCCGAAGCAACTGGAAGATGTACGCATCGGCGGTGCTCACGCTGAAGCATCTCAACCAGCTGCGCCTGCTCAACAGCATTGAGCGGAAGGTACGCGAGATGAACGTCGAGGCTAACCGCTTCCTGCTCAGCGACACCCACACCCTACTCCATTCGCTCATCAAGGACACAGACTCGCCGTTCATCTTCGAGAAGATAGGCTCGCATCTGGAGAACGTGATGATCGATGAGTTTCAGGACACGAGCACCGTGCAATGGCAGAACTTCAAGGTGCTGCTCGAGGAGTGCATGAGCCACAGCGAGGAACACGGCAACCTGATTGTGGGCGACGTGAAGCAGAGCATCTACCGCTGGCGTTCGGGCGACTGGCGTATGCTGAACAACATCAAGGGCGAGTTTCCGCAGATGAGCGACATGCTCGACATACGCACGCTGACGCACAACTACCGTTCGTCGCGCCGTGTCATCAACTTCAACAACGCTTTCTTCGAGCGTGCCGCCGAGATAGAGTTCAACGACCTTAAGGAGTGCTGCGGCGAGGACGACATGCAGCTTGCCGAACAGCTGAAGAGTGCGTATGCCGACGTGTGCCAGCAGGTGCCCGACAAGCGCGAGGACACCGGATACGTACACATCGAGCTGCTTCCGCAGGACGACTACACCGACATCACGCTGAACAAGACGGTCGAGACTGTAGACCATCTGATAGAATGCGGAGCCGACCCTTCTGACATAGCCATCATCGTGCGCTCCAACAACACCATACAGCAGATTGCGGAGCACTTCGCCTGTGTGCGCCCCGAACTGAAGATTGTGTCTGACGAGGCTTTCCGTCTCGACAACTCTACGGCGCTGAACATCCTCGTAGCGGCGATGCACTCGCTGACGCACCAGGACGACAAGCTGACACGGGCGTACATCGCAAAGGCTTACCTCACGAAGGTGAAGGGCGTAGACCTCGAAGCTGCCAACCGCATGGTTTCTACCGAGGAGGGCGTAGAGGAAGCGTTGCCTGCCAGCTACCGCGACCACAACGACGAACTGCTCCAGATGCCTATCTACGAACTTGCCGAGCGTCTTTACAAGATATTCTGTCTTGAGCGCATCGTGGGCGAGGACGCTTACGTATACGCTTTCTTCGACTGCCTCACGAGTTTCCTCACCTCAAACACGGCCACACTCGACGACTTCGTTGAGGAGTGGAACGAGAACTTCGCGTCGAACACCATCCAGGCACGCTCCATCGACGGCATTCGCCTTATCACGATTCATAAGAGTAAGGGTCTGGAGTTCAAGCACGTCATCATTCCGTTCTGCGACTGGCGCATGGAGAAGACCAACACTATATGGTGCGAGCCTACGGAGGCTCCGTTCAACGAGCTGCCGCTTGTGCCGGTAGACTTCAGCGCAAAGCAGATGATGGGCACTATATACGAGCGCGACTACATCGTGGAGCACCTGCAGAACTGCGTAGACAACCTCAACCTGCTCTACGTAGCGTTCACGCGCGCCGAGCGCAGCCTCATTGTTTTCGCACGCCGCGGCAACGCATCGCTACGTTCCTACGTGATAGAGCAAGCGATAAGCGACATGCAGCTGCCCGACTGCTCGCTCGAAGGCGACCTCAACACCTCAACATCTCACCACCTCTCAGGGGGTGCACTTGTCTCAAGTGCACCAACCAATCTCACCACCTCACCATCTCAACATCTCACCACCTCACCACCTCACCACCTCACCCTGACCTACGGCAAGATAGACACCACCAAAGAGATTAAAAAGGCTGAGGAGCCGAACATCTTCACGCCGCACGTAGAGAACATCCTGCTGCCGATGAAAACCTTCGCCTCTACCGTAGAGTTCAAGCAGAGCAACAAGAGTCGCGACTTCATCAGCGACGAGACTGACGACGAGCAGGCAGAGCAGCAGTCGTACATCAAGACGGGTCTGCTGCTCCACTATCTGTTCTCTAACATCGAGACCGCCGACGACGTAGACCGCTGTCTGCACGACATGGAGATGGAAGGTCTGTTCGACGAGAGCGTCATCACGCCTACCAAACTGAAGAACATGCTCCACAAGCGCTTCTCTAACCCAAAGGTGAAGGAGTGGTTCGAGGGCGGCTGGACGCTCTTCAACGAGTGTTCCATCCTCAGCTACGACCCACACACCGACAAGCTGACGGAGCACCGCCCCGACCGCGTGATGAAGCGCGGCGACGAGGTGCAGATTGTCGACTTCAAGTTCGGCAAGCCGCAGCCCGAGCACACCGACCAGGTGCAGCGCTACATATCGCTCACGCACAACATGGGCTACACCGACGTGAAGGGCTACCTCTGGTACGTCTATTCGGACAACATCGTTGAAGTTTAACAATAAAAGAAAACAACATGAACAAGACATTCTTAGAATACGTCGCAGAAGATATAATCAGCAAATACGGCACCGACCTCTCGCGCATCGCCGTGGTGTTCCCGAACAAGCGCGCCGCTCTGTTCCTCAACGAGCATCTTGCGCGCATTGCGGGTCAGCCCGTATGGAGCCCTGCCTACATCACCATCAGCGACCTCTTCCGCCAGCATACCGACCTCAAGACCGCCGACCCTATAAAACTGATATGCGACATACACAAGTCGTTCACGAAGTGTACTGGCATCGACGAGACGCTCGACCATTTCTACGGCTGGGGCCAGCTGCTGCTTGCCGACTTCGACGACATCGACAAGAACATGGCAGACGCCGACAGCATATTCTGCAACCTCAAGGACATTCACGAGCTCGACGACATCTCTTATCTCGACGACGAGCAGAAGGAGATGCTTGCGCGCTTCTTCGCCAACTTCAGCAACGACATCGACTCCGAACTGAAGAAGCGTTTCCTTAGTCTGTGGTCGCACTTCGGCGACATCTACCACGACTACAACCGCCGCCTCACCGAGCAGGGCATCGGCTACGAGGGCGCCATATATAGAAAAGTGGCAAGCGAGCAGACGCTCCACCTAAAGTACGACAAGTATCTGTTCGTAGGCTTCAACCTCCTGCAGAAGGTGGAGCGCGTGCTGTTCAGCCGACTGATGAAGGAGGGCAAGGCGAAGTTCTACTGGGACTTCGACGAATACTACATGCCCTCACCATCTCAACACCTCACCACCTCACCATCCCAACACCTCACCACCTCACCATCTCAACACCTTAACCTCTCCAACTTCCCCAACGAGCTCGACAACACCGACCGCGACATCTACGCCAACATGCGCCGACCGAAGCGCATACGCTTCATATCCTCGCCCACGGAGAACGCGCAGGCGCGCTTCGCGGCCAACTGGCTTCTTGAGAACGACCGCTACAAGGCTGGTCGCAAGACAGCCGTCGTGATGTGCGACGAAAGCATACTGCTGCCCCTGATGCACAGCCTGCCGCCCGAAGCCGACAAGGTGAACATAACGAGCGGTTTCCCCCTCGCCATGACGCCCGTAGCCTCGCTCGTGATGCTGCTCTTCGACCTCTACACGCTCGGCTTGCGCAAGAAGGGCACCGCCTTCAACCCCCACTACCTTAAGAAGCTCATGGCGCATCCCTACGCACGCCACCTCCAGGAGGTGCACTTAAATGGGGTGCACTCAAAGGGGGTGCACTTGTCTCAAGTGCACCAAGAAGGAAGTGCGGCGCTTCTACAACACATTGCCACACTCGTGAAGCAGGTGGGCATAGCCACAAAGCAGGAGGGCGATGCACTCACGCAGGAGTCGGTGTTCCGCATGTTCACCATACTCAACCGCCTCGCGGCATTAGCAGACAGTGGCGACCTCCTCGTCGACAACACCACGCTGCGCCGACTGGTGTCGCAGCTCGTAGGCGCAGCGTCGATACCGTTCCACGGCGAGCCGGTGATAGGCGTGCAGATAATGGGTGTGCTCGAGACGCGCAACATCGACTTCGACAACGTGCTGCTGCTATCGTGCAACGAAGGCAACATGCCGAAGGGCGTCAACGACTCGTCGTTCATACCCTACTCCATACGCAAGGCGCACGGACTCACCACCATCGACAACAAGGTGGCTATCTACTCCTACTACTTCCACCGACTGCTGCAGCGCGCCGGCGACATCACCATCGCCTACAACAACTCTACCGACAACGGACACACCGGCGAGATGAGCCGCTTCATGCTACAGCTGCTCGTGGAGAGCGGACAGAAGATAGACCATTACAGTCTGACGGCGAAGAACCAGCCGACGCCGCTGATGCCGAAGCCCATCCAGAAAGACGAGACTGCCCTCAGCAAACTCGAGGAGATGAGCCGCCTCTCGCCCTCGGCTATCAACACCTACATACGCTGCAAGCTGGCGTTCTACTACCAGTACATAGCCCACATAAAGGAGCCTGACAGCGACCCCGAGACTATCGACAACCGCATGTTCGGCAACATCTTCCACCGCGCAGCCTACCTTATATACAAAGACATCACCGACCGCAGCCCCCTTATCGAGAAGGCCCACATACAGGCTTATCTCAGCAACCGCACCCTCCTGGCAAACGTCGTCGACCGCGCCTTCGAGGAGGAGGAATGCAAGACCAACAACGGACTGCAGATTATCAACCGCGAGGTGATAATCCAGTACATCACCAAGCTCCTCAAGATAGACCAGCAGCTCTGCCCCTTCTCCATCCTCGCCATGGAGGAAGAAGCAAAAGTCTACACCTCCCTGTCCTTCACCACCCCACCATCTCACCACCTCACCACCTCACCATCTCACCATCTTATCACCATCGGCGGCATCATCGACCGACTCGACGCCGTCACCGACAAGCAGACCGGCAAGCCACGCATACGCGTCGTCGACTACAAGACCGGCAACCAACCCTCCAGCCCGATCAAGAACATCGACGAAATCTTCGACCCCAACAACATCCGCAGCAAACACTCCAACTACTACCTCCAGGCGATACTCTACTCCCTCATCGTCAGCCGTTCAAAGCGTTGGAACCCCGCTGGCCACCCCGTCAGCCCTGCCCTGCTCTTCATAAAGCAAGCCCCCGCCAACCACTACGACCCCACGCTCCTCATCGACAAACACCCCATTAGCGACGTGACGGTCTACGAGGAGGAGTTCCTCACAAAACTGAAGGAAACCGTAGCCGACATGTATTCCCCCAACGTCCCCTTCACACCCACTGACGACAGAAAGAAGTGTGAGCTTTGCCCCTATAGAATGTTGTGCGGACTATAGTAACTCTTTTGCAAAAGTCATCGTCACCCGTACGCCGTCCGATCAGACCCCGAACGCAACCCAATCGGACGGCGTACGCAACCCGATCGGGCAGCGAACGCGAACGGTGACGTTTCGACGGCAACAATAATACTAAATCTGCACTATTGGGAATAGAATGATAGGCATTTGATCCTAAATATATAATTCCAAAAACGAAGATTAAGGTTGGCGAGAACAAGACGGTTGACTAAAAAACCGACCAACCAATAGCTATTATGATGAACAACAGAAAGCAAGTTAATTTACAATATTACGACTCGCCATGCGGCAGACTCGTCTTAGCTTCTATTGACGACGAGTTGTGCCTTTGCGACTGGAACGACATGCCGAGCGCCGAGCGCAACATGCGTCGGCTTGCAAGGTATACGAATGCCTCTTTCAAGACAGAAACATCCTCTGTCCTGGAAGAGACAAAGAGCTACAAGGATATAGCTCAAAGCATCGGCAAGCCCCAAGCCGTAAGAGCCGTTGCCGGAGCCATCGGGGCAAACGGCATCAGCATCCTCATCCCTTGCCATCGCGTCATAGGCTGCAACAATTCCTTGACGGGCTATGCGGGAGGATTGGAGGCAAAGAAAGTTTTGCTTGGGATAGAGACACAAAAATGAATAATGTCATTAAGGGCATCAGCGGCAAGTATGGCAACAATTCAAACGATCAGCGTGTACAGAAGCAAAAGCATGCCTTCGCCTTCTCTAACATCAACCAGGGTATCTACAAATACATGGACGATAAAGGCAACATCAAACTGCCAGAAAATAGACCATAAAGTTTTTATTCTCGCATATTTTTAGTAACTTTGTGGCGCATTCGCAATCAAAGCGTTTGCAAAACATACATAAGGCGTCATCAACGCTTTGTTCATTGATTATTCTGAACGTAGGAAATTCAAAATGGTTATCAATGACATTGCAGAGAAGATGTCACGGGTAGGTTGTATAATCAACCCTCGTAGTGTGCCAAGGAGGACAAACCTCAGCGGCACACTTTTCGGGGGTACGTATAACTTTCAGCGTGAGATTCTATCTGTTCGTCATTAACCAATGGTTTCCTACGACCAAGAATAAGTGACGGATAAGTGTAGAGTCTCACGTTCTTTTATAATATTAAAGTAATACGATTATGTTTGGAATATTAAAGTACAATAAATATCAAGTTTATACAGAATGGATTATTGCCACAATTCTTCTGCTTATGGGTTGTACCATATATTTATTATTTCGTCCACAAAATCTACTGATGTTTAAGATTATAGACGAATTGGGGTTTATGCCAAATGTAGTATCTTTGAGAATGTATGTTAATCCTAATTGTTTTCCTGATTTTATTATATATAGTCTACCTGCAGGTTTATGGATTGCGTCATATTTAATGATGATGTATCTTACAACAAAAGGCTATACAAGAAAGTCCAGATTGATGTTGACATTACCACTTCCAATCACAGCTATAATTCTTGAATTTATGCAACTTTTAGGTTTGTGTATAGGTACATTTGATGTATATGATCTCATTTGTTATACTATTCCGCTAATATTCTTCTTAAAAACTATAAAGTAAACACTATAAAATCTTATCATTATGAAGAGACAAGACAATTGGGGTGTGGGAAGCTCTATTTTCCTCTCCATTGTATTTGCAGGTATGGCTATTTTTACATACCAATCAGACCCCTCCATTGCTTTTATACCTGTCATTGGTGTATTGGTAGGGATAGTAATGGCAATAAAAGCTGCAAATAAAGCTGCCGATGAAAGTGCAAAAAAAGAACAACAAGAAAAGTTCTCTAAATCTATTGTCCATGATAGCAGTTTCGGAAATGGAGATATTAAAATATATTTCGACACCGCAAATAAAAAGGCGACAATCTGTGCTACTACTGCATATGGTACCAGCCAAAAAGAAATCGAAGGGTTTGTGATATATAAATCGGTACAGACAGACGAACATTTGGTCGCATTAGATTCTTCACACAACAAAATTTTGAGCGTGAAGAACAATAACGGAAATATTGTTTTAAAAGAGTGTTGCATCAACGACGAACTAAAAGAAATGGGAATTGATGTGAAGCCAACATCTCCAACGATAAAGCCATATAATGACTATGCGTTTATTACTGATGACATTAATGAGTTTATAGCAATTGTGACTCCTGCAAACATTCATGTTCTTCGCTATTCTGATATCGTAAGTATCTCATATGAAGAAAATGGCAGTAATGTGTTCAATAAGTCTCTTGGAGGAGCCGTTGTCGGTGGACTACTTTTCGGAGGTGTTGGTGCTATAGTTGGGGGAAATACAGCTAAAGCAACCCAGAATAAAGAGATTAGACTTATGACGATAAAGATTCTACTAAAAAGTACATCTAATTCAACAATTATACTTAATATATATGAAGCAGGTAAAGATGGGGCAATCTTAGAAACAAAAAAATCCGAAGATCAGATGCTTTATGAAGGATTAATGAAAGAAGTATCTGGAATAAAGGACATTTTCTCTATCATTATTGATATTGTTGACAAGGACATCGCTATGCAGAAAACTTCCATTAATACACGTTTACAGTTTAATAATGGCATTGCAGACGAACTAACAAAACTAGTTAAGCTTAAAGAGTCTGGCTATTTGTCTGAGGAAGAATTTAATATTCAAAAGACAAAACTTCTCAATCGATAGTAAAGACTACTATTTAATAAAACAAATAATATCAACAAAAGATTAAATATGAAATTAACACCTTTTATTGTCCTCGCCATTATGCTATTTTCATGTACTGGAAATGGAAACAAATCTAAGAAAAATCAAAAAATAATGGACATGGACTCTGAGTCTGTTGTAATTGACACAATGGAGACTTCTACCATTGAAAGTGAAGAAAAAGCAGAAAAGCCAACAAGAGTAAAAACAAAAGATTCTATTGTGGGTTTATATTATTGCAAAAAAAGTGGCGACACATATGTTCTCAATGACGATTATAGTGGACTATTTCTTCCTAAATCAGGAAATAGTTGCACTATTGATTGGTACAAAACAGGTAATTCAGTTACTGTTACTTTTACTGGGGAAATGGAGTTCTTAGGTACGCAAAGACTTGACTATAATAAAAACGGAAAGTTTCTTATCGAAAAGTCTGAAATTTATGGATCCTTAAAATATACTAAACAATAAATATAGAATAATATAGCATTAGGAATCTAATAAAATACTTGCAAGCATGCAGGTTATACAAGTATGATCTAATCAACAAAACCTTAAAGACATGGCAAATAAAACACACCCATATGGTTACTGGACTGATGATAGAATCATTGAAGAGTCGAAGAAATACAAAACTCCAATAGAGTTTAAGATAAATGCACCTACAGCATACAAAAAGGCTAATGAAAAGAAGCTGATAAAAGAGATGATATGGTTGAAAACAGACCGTCATAAGAAGCGTGGACCACGTGCAAATCACAAATACACAAAAGAGGTAGTTGTTTCTGTTATACAAGAACATAAATGTATAACATATGCTGATTTTAGGCGCATAAATGAATATGCATATAACCAAGCAAAGAAAAATGGTTGGTTGCCTGAATTAGGTTTAATACAGGACAATCCAGGAAAGAAATTCTGGACTAAAGAAAAGGTATTTGAAGTAGCTCGAAACTACTCAAATAAAACGGATTTTGAAGAAAAAGAACCAGCAGCATATAGTTGGGCAAGTGAGTACAAAATCCTTGATAAATTTGACTGGATGAAGCCGCGTAGTTATGACGAAATGAAAGAAGAGCATAACTCAACTGTGTACGCCTATGTTGATGAAAACGATAAAGTTGCATATATAGGTCTGACAATAGATAAAAATAGTAGAAAGAAAAGTCATAAATATGGTTCTAATAGTGCGGTAAGAAAATACTTTGGCAAAAACATCCCAGAACCAATTAGTTTGAAGGATGGACTGACTGTATTGGAAAGTCAATACTACGAGGATTATTACAAGAAGCAATATGCAAATGATGGTTATACCCTTTTGAATGTAGCAGCAACAGGAAAAAACGTTGGTTCTATTGGTGGTATCGCTAAGTGGACTTCAAAAGAAAAAGTTTTTGAAGAATCAAGGAAATACCATAGTAGAAGTGAATTTCAAAGAGAGGCTGGAGGTGCGTATAATCATGCTAAGCATAACAAATGGCTTAAAGAAATGACTTGGTTAACAACACCTGAAAGAAAAATTAAATGGACTCACGATGCTGTTATTGAAGAGAGCCACAAATACGAATATAAATGTGACTTTAGAAAATATGCATGTGGAGCACATCAGACCGCAAGTGAAAACGGCTGGCTTAAAGAAATGACTTGGCTTAAAGATAAGCATAAGCCACATAACTATTGGACAAAAGAAAAGGTATTTGAGGAGAGCCACAAGTATTCAAACAAAAAGGATTTTGAGAATAAAGCCAAGACAGCTTTTCTAAAAGCCATGAGTAATGGATGGCTACCTTTGATGACATGGTTAAAGCCTCTTCCTTTAGGCAAAATTTCGAAATGGACAAGAGAAGCAATCATTGAAGAATCAAAGAAATACACATCAAGAACAGAATTTGCAATAAATAGCCCGACAGCATACCAACATGCATGTGAAGACAAAACAATATTCAAGGAAATGCCGTGGATAAAAGAGAAAAAGAAGCCAGATGGCTATTGGGATGTAAAAGAACATGTAATGGAAGAAGGTAAAAAGTACAGAAATCGCAAGGCTTTTTCAGAAGGGGCTTATACCGCATGGAAAAAGGCAAAACAATATGGATGGATTGACGAAATAGAATGGGTGAAAGACTGAGCAACAAATAACACCACTAAACATCTAATTTAAAACAGGAACATGACATCACTCGGGGTTTCTGTATTTTTAAAAGTCGGAATCATCCTTCATACAATCCTCTACGATTTCTCTTTCACCACATGCAATAGCCACTTACAGGCAGGAAACCACCTATGAGAGCTACAATAGCATAGAGAATCTGCTGATTGCAAGTTAGATGGAGACGCAAGCATGACTTTCGCAAGTTTGGATAATTACATGATAAAACCTGTTGGCGGAATTAATTTAGTGCATACTTAATTCTGCCAATGGGCTTGTTGTTAATGAAGTTTACGTATTGCAGAATGGTAAGTGCACTAATTGCCATATCCGCAACGTCCTTGCGCGTATAGGTGACAAATGGTCGCTCCTTGTGCTGTACAACCTGCAGCACAAGGAGCCTGTGCGGTTTAAGGAACTGCAACGCCAGATTCCCGACATATCGCAAAAGTCTCTAACACAGACGCTCCGCGCCTTGAAGAGGACGGATTCGTAAGCCGTGAAGTCTTCCCGGAAATTCCCCCACGTGTGGAATACAGTCTAACACCACGCGCCCTCTCCTTCCTGCCGCTCGTGGAAAACATCATCAACTGGGCCAAGGAGAACATGGAAGATATAATGGCAGACAGAGCGAAGAACAGATGTTAAATAAGATAATTCTTGTTAAACGAATCATATCTTACCTCTCATGTTTATACCTTTGCGAACAATTTGATAATCCAAAGGATAACATTGTTTAATAAAAAAAGAAAAACATGAGAGAAGATACAGAAAAATCGGTACTCTGCAACCATCATCGAATAAGCTTCTTGGGATTGCTCGTCACATTAGGCATCGTGTTTGGCGACATCGGAACATCACCCTTATATGTGATGAAGGCCATACTGCATACAGGCGAAACCATCAACGAGAGCACCATCCTCGGCGCATTATCCTGCATCATCTGGACACTCACCCTACAGACCACTATCAAATACGTATGCGTGGCTCTGCGAGCCGACAACAATGGCGAAGGAGGCATTCTCGCCCTTTACGCCCTGCTGCGCCGCCTCAAGAACAAGTGGATATACATATTAGCTATCATAGGCGCCAGCACCTTGTTGGCTGACGGAATCATCACACCTGCCATCACGGTTACCACAGCCATCGAAGGACTCGAAAGCATCAGTCCCAATCTGCCTGTCATCCCCATCACACTTGCCATCATCACCATCATCTTCTTCGTACAGCGGTTTGGCACAGAGAGCATAGGCAAGTCGTTTGGAGTATTCATGCTGCTATGGTTTCTGCTGCTGGGCGTGGTGGGAGCCGTCAGCATCACGTCTTACCCCATGATACTGAAGGCTTTCAATCCCTATTACGCAGTTGTTCTGCTAACACAATCGCCTGAATGGTTCTTAATCCTTGGCGCCGTGTTTCTCTGTACTACCGGTGCCGAGGCTCTCTACTCCGACTTGGGACATTGTGGCAGAAAAAACATCACCATCAGTTGGGCATTTGTAAAGACCATGCTCATTCTCAACTATCTGGGACAGGGCGCTTGGGTGCTGAACCATGTGCCAACAGCCTTGTCCGTGAATCCGTTCTTTTCCATAATGCCGCAGAGCATGTTAATCTTCGCCATCATCATGGCCACGGGTGCGGCAATCGTGGCAAGTCAGGCACTTATAAGCGGCACCTTCTCCATATTGAGCGAAGCCATGAACCTGCACTTCTGGCCGCGTATGCGTATAAAGCATCCTACTCATGTAAAGGGACAGCTCTATATCCCGATGATCAACCTTGCCATGTACATCGGCGTGGTTCTCATCATCCTGCTCTTTCGCGACTCCTCACACATGGAGGCTGCGTACGGACTCGCCATCACTATCACCATGCTGATGACCACCCTGCTGCTCGGTTTCTACCTGCACAGCAAGGGCGTGGCACGAGTCTTCACGCTGCTGTTTATGGGCGCATACTGCACCATCGAAGCCATCTTTCTGGCAGCCAACCTGTCAAAGTTTCTCGCTGGAGGATGGTGTACGATGCTCATTGGCGGAATCCTGTTCCTGATGATGTATGTATGGGTTAGAGCCATGAAGATACGACGCCATTATGTCTGCACCAAACCGCTGGATGACTATTATCAGATTATCTCCGACATCAAAGCCGACGAGAGCATCCCCAAGTACGCGTCCAACCTTGTCTATGTAAACCATACCAGCAAGGAAGGCACCGTAGACGACAAACTGCTCTATTCCATCATCAACAAGCAGCCCAAGCGTGCCGATCATTACTGGTTTATAAATATGGAGTTTGTAGATACTCCAGACACGCTTGAGTACAGCTGCAAAACTCTGGTGCCAGACACTCTCTATAGTGTGACGATGCACATAGGTTTCCGCATTGAGCCTCGTGTGAGTCTATATCTGCGACAAGTGGTGGAAGACCTTGTGGCAAGCAAGAAGGTAGATTTAAAAAGCACCTATCCTTCGCTTCGTAAGAACGGAATACCTGGCGATTTCCGGTTCATCATCATTCATCGTGTATATTATCCAGAGAGTTCCGCCAACCGTCAGCAGAACTTGTTGATGAGTTTCTACGCTCTTATCAGCAAGATAGGCATCGATGAGCCTAAGGCATTGGGCCTCGACACTTCTATGGTGGTCGTAGAACGTGTGCCGCTCATCATCAACCAACGTAACAGAAGCATCAGACGCATAACGCAGATTGTGGACAAAAAGGAAGAACAGAAAGAAAAAGGATGTTTCTAATAAACCTTCGCTAACGATTTGCGTCTAATTGAATGTGTGATGTTTGAAGATTTCTGTCCGCTTCAAGAACGAGTAGAATTTACTTCAAAACATCAATCATATATTTATAAACTTTTAATTTGTAGCTTTATGAAAAGAATTATGAGAATTTTGATGATTGCCGTTTGTTGCATGATGTCATTCAGTTTCGTAGCAAATGCCGACAACGACAAACCCATCAACGTTAAAGAACTCCCTCCCAAGGCCCAGACCCTGCTCAGCAAACACTTCAAGGGTCAGAAGGTCATGCTCGCCACGATTGAGTCCGGCGTTCTCAGCAGAAGCTATGACGTCGTTCTGCGGAATGGCACAAAGCTGGAGTTCGACAAGAAAGGCAACCTTACCGAGATTGACTGCAAACAAGGCATCGTGCCCAGCCAGCTCATCCCGCAACCCATCAAGAACTACTTGAAGGAGAACTATAAAGGACAATCCGTGAGAAAGATAGAGCTGAACACGAAGGAATACGAAGTGGAACTGACAAACGGAATTGACCTCACCTTCAACCGGCACTTCCAACTCATTGATATCGACTGATCGGCAGGATAAGTCCGGCACGTCGTTTCCGGTTAAGATCTGATGTAACATCTCTCGCTATAGCAGCATCCCTTTTGTATGTAGAGCAAACAGAGCCGTGTGTCACGGCCCCGTTTGAAAATACAAAATATGGGCATGGTCAACCGTCACGGTTGTTCATGCCCATTAACGTCGATTATGATTTATTCAATAATTAACCACGTCTATTTTAGTTTCTTGTAACCGTAAGCAGCGTTATCCCCCAACTGCTCCTCGATACGGATAAGCTGGTTGTACTTTGCCATACGGTCAGTACGGCTCATCGAACCGGTCTTGATCTGACCCGAGTTAGTTGCCACAGCGATATCAGCGATAGTCGTATCCTCGGTTTCACCAGAACGGTGCGATGTAACAGTTGTGTAGCCATGGCGATGAGCCATCTCTATCGCATCCAAAGTCTCAGTAAGCGAACCTATCTGGTTCACCTTGATAAGGATAGAGTTGGCAGCACCCATTTTGATGCCCTTCTCCAAGAACTTCACATTCGTAACAAAGAGGTCGTCACCAACCAGCTGGCAACGGTCGCCGATGGCAGCCGTAAGCTTCACCCAGTTGTCCCAATCATTCTCGTCAAGACCGTCCTCGATGGAATCAATAGGATATTTGGTGATCAGTTCTTCCAAGAACCTTATTTGCTCTGCAGCCGTGAGCTTCTTGCCGTTGGGATCCTTCTTCTTGCCGTCCTTCAGCTGGCGATAATCGTAATACCATTCACCGTTCTCCTGAACAGCAAACTCGCTGGCAGCGCAGTCCATTGCTATCTTCACATCCTTTCCCGGCTCATAACCGGCATCCTTGATTGCCTGACAGATGCTCTCAAGCGCATCCTCTATACCATTGAGTGCAGGAGCGAAACCACCCTCGTCGCCGACAGCAGTAGAAAGTCCACGACTCTTCAGGAGCTTGGCCAAGGCATGGAACACCTCTGCACCCATACGGATAGCCTCTCTCTCATTAGGAGCACCCACAGGACGGATCATAAACTCCTGGAAAGCGATTGGCGCATCAGAGTGAGCACCGCCATTGATGATGTTCATCATAGGAACGGGAAGGCTGTAAGTATTGCAACCGCCGATATAGCGATACAACGGGATGTGGAGATACTCGGCTGCAGCATGAGCCACTGCAAGCGATACGCCAAGAATAGCATTGGCTCCCAGGTTTGACTTGGTCTTGGTGCCGTCCAACTCCAACATCTTATAGTCGATAGCACGCTGCTCCAAGGCAGAGAAACCGACCAAAGCCGGTGCAATCACGTTATTCACATTCTCTACAGCCTTTAACACTCCCTTGCCACAATAGCGGCTCTTCTCGCCATCACGAAGTTCCAAAGCCTCATTCTCACCTGTTGAGGCACCAGACGGAACTGATGCGCGACCAACGATGCCAGACTTTAATGACACCTCAACCTCTACTGTAGGATTGCCACGAGAATCCAAAATTTCTCTTGCATGAACATTTTCGATAATCATAATACAATAATCTTTATAATTATAAAACTTTTATATAAACCGCATGAACACAACTATCGGTCGTGTAAATACGATTCTTTTCCGAGTGCAAAAATAGTAATCATAAAAGAAACCACCAAATTCGGAGCGTCATCAAAAATAGGTATTTCACTAAAAATACCCAAATGTAGATATGGCATATTCTCTGTATTATGCTAACAATGTGCTTGATGGAGTGATAGGGTAAAAGAAATATAC
>OODA01000560.1_pt1 | contig 20221 bp, 20 predicted proteins | sample 1671341 | NCBI WGS metagenome assembly OODA01 (sample SAMN06348147, study PRJEB24527) | human gut metagenome | biome: human gut; feature: ankylosing spondylitis patient; material: feces | host: Homo sapiens | place: China | collected 2015-10 | reverse complement strand
CATCGTCATGCCGTCCCTGGCAAGGTCGCGCATCAAATCGAGCACCTCGCCGACCATCTCGGGGTCGAGCGCGGAGGTCGGCTCGTCGAAGAGCATGACCTCGGGCGCCATGGCGAGCGCGCGCACGATGGCGATACGCTGCTTCTGCCCGCCGGAGAGCATCGCGGGATACTCATTCGCTTTGTCGGCAAGGCCGATGCGCTCAAGCAGCGCCATGGCCTGCGCGTCGGCCTCCGCCTGAGATTTGAGGCCCAGTTTGACGGGCGCGAGGGTGATGTTCTTCTTGACCGTCATATGCGGGAAGAGGTTGAAGTGCTGGAACACCATGCCCATCTCGCGGCGGTGGAGGTCCAAGTTGACCTTCTTGCCGTTGAGGGCGACGTCCTTGAAGTAAATGGTGCCGGAGGTCGGCTGCTCGAGGAGGTTCAGGCAGCGCAGCAGCGTCGATTTGCCGCTGCCGGAGGGGCCGATGATGGCCACGACCTCGCCCTTTTTCACGCTTAAATTGCAGTGGGAGAGCGCGTGGACGCTGCCGCCGTTGTACTCCTTGCAGACGTCCGTCACGCGGATGAGAGAATTAGTGCTTGTCGCCACGACGCATCCTCCTTTCGAGCGCTTCGATCGCCTTGCCGGCGGGGTAGGTGATGCAGAAATACATCAGCGCCGCCAGCACGTAAGGCGCGAGGGAAATGTAGGTAGAGGTCGCCACGGTCTTCGCGGCGAACATCAGCTCGACCATGCCGAGCGTGGAGCAGATGGACGATTCCTTGACCATGGTGACGACCTCGTTGCCGAGCGCGGGCAGGACATTCTTGATGGCCTGCGGCAGCACGACGAGCTTCATCGCCTGCGTGGCGGAAAGACCCAGCGAGCGCGCAGCCTCAGTCTGGCCCGCGTCGACGGCAAGGATGCCCGCACGGAAGATCTCGGCAACGTAGGCCGAGCTGTTGAGCGCGAGGGCCACAACGCCGGGGATGAAGCGGGAAATGTCGATAAAGCCGAAGATGTACAGGCGCGGGATGGAGATCGCGCCAAAAAAGCCGAAGTAAATGATCGAGAGCTGCACGAGCAGCGGCGTAGAGCGGAAGATCGCGATGTACGCGCCGGAAATGCCGCGCACAAACTTATTCTTGCTCAGGCGCATGAACGCGAGCAGCAGCGCCGGAATGACCGCCAGCAGGACCGAGATGACGGCCAGCAGCAGCGTGTAGCCGAGCGCCTGCAAAAAGTAGACGCCGTATTTCGGCAAAAAGGAAAAGTTAAAGAACGACGCCGGCGACATGCCGACAAAGAGGTTGCTCCACCGCGTGGCAAGATCCATGGGAGAGATCTCCTTTCAGATGTGTGATTTAGTTGGGATAAGCCTCGCAGAGTTTCGCGCTGCCAGCGCGAAAAAATCTTGCTCGTTTTTTGCCACGACATGCGCGTGGCAAAAAACACTTTGCGCGGAGCGAGTGTCGAAGCACCCGCTTGCGGGGGCGAGGCACAGAGCGGAGTGAGGATTTAATGAAAAGAGGCTCGCCTCTTTTCGTTAAGAGACGCCAATGAGCAAAGCCATTTGGGGCTTTGCTCATTGGCTATGAGAGATAATGAGAAGAGAGCGTAGTTAAAGGGGAGAACTTAGGCCGCAGGAGCGTCCGCAGTGACCTCGACGGCCTTGCCGCTCAGCTCATCGGCAGCGGCGATGAACTCTTCCATCTTGTTCTCGGAAGTCATCTTGGCGATGGCCTCGTTGATGCCGGGCAGCAGGCCCTTGGGGTCGCCCTTGGCAACAGCGATGCAGTAGGGCTGCGCTTCACCGAGCTCGGAAGAGGCGGGAGCGATGGCCAGATCGGGGTTGGCTTCGGCGTACTGCTCGGCGACAGCGCCGTCGACGACGATCGCGTCGACCTTGCCGTAGACAAGCTCGTTGACGAGGTCAGTCACGAGGGACAGGGAGACGAGGTTCGCACCCTCCATCTGATCGGTGACGACAGCTTCCTTGGTGGTGGCGGTCTGTGCGCCGACGCTCTTGCCGGCGAAGTCGGCGAGGGTGTTGTACTGATCGGCGGCGTCAGCCTTGACAAGGATCATGGCCGGCAGGTCGGTGTAGTAGGGATCGGAGAAGTCAGCGGACTGGAGACGCTTGGGCGTGGCCTCGATGGCTGCCATGACGATATCAAAATCGCCCTTGGCAAGGGAGGTGAGCAGGTAGTCGAAGCTCATGTTCTCGACCTGAAGCTCCATGCCCAGCTCATCGGCGATGTACTGGCCGGCGGAAATGTCGATACCGGCGTACTGCATCGTGCCGCTGTCATCGGCATACATGAATTCGTACGGGGCGTAGTCAGCGGAGGTGCCGAGCACCAGCGTGCCGCCGGACTGCTCGGTGTTGTTGTCGGTGTTGGCATCATCGGCGTTGTTGCTGTCGTCGGTCTTATTGCCGCAGGCGACCAGCGAAAGGCTCATCATCAGAGCCAGCATCAGTGCGGTAAACTTTTTCATGGTTGATAGCTCCTTTTTCAATTTCTTTCCATCTTGTATAATGTTTGATCGTTGAACGAATTTTCATACGCTTCAGAAACGATAGCGTTAGTATAAATGTTTACTTATTCATTGTCAACGATTAAAAACTCAAAAAATGCCGGAACTTTCGACGCCTTTCTATGCAAAGTGCACAAATATGCATTCGAAAAGCCGAAAATTCACAAAAGTATGCAATTATGCGCGAGTATATGCAAAAGAAAAGGGAAAAAGAGCCGTATAAAAGAAGCATCCGCAGAAGCGATCGGAGCTTCTGCGGATGAAGTTTCTTATCGGGTGACATCCGGCACGGCGCTGCGGGATTTTTTCGGCGTTCTGACGTAGGCAAAATAATAGCCGATCGCGCACAGCGGGATGGCTGCGGCGACATCCAGAATGGAGTGCTGCTTCATAAAGACGGTGGAAATGCTGATAAAAAATGCTGCAACGGTCGATGCAATGCGCCAGCCGCGCTTGGAGAAGATGGGCGCATACCAGAAAGCGAAAAATGCCGCCATCGAGCCGATGACATGCAGCGACGGGCAGACGTTCGTGTTCGTGTCGAACACGTAGAACCCCGCGATGAAGCGCGTGAGGGCATTGTCGCGTGGGAAGACCTCAGGCCGGAGCATCTGACAGGTGGGAAAGAGGAAATAGATAATGAGCGTCACCGAGTAGGTGATCATCACGAAGCGCATCATGCGGCGAAAGCCCGGCACGTCGAAAAAGAACGTGTAGGCCACCGCGCCGATGAGGTAGACGAACCAGAACAGGTAGGGGATCAGAAACCACTCGTTAAAAGGAATCAGATCGTCGAGCGCGCAGTGCATTTCGATGTAGTGCGCCACGGGGTAGAAGCGCTCGACATACGAAAAGCCGAGGCCGAAAATGGGCCAGTAGAGCAGCAGCCACACGTGGGAGAACTCCGGCGTATTCAGTCTGCTGAAGCGGAACTGGCGGTAGTCAACGCTGGGTTTGATCATGCGAGGTCTTCCTCCTTCTCCTCCTCGGCTTCGCTCATCTCGGAGAGGATGTTGGCCGCGGCGTTGTGCGGCACGGCGGCGTCGAGCGCGTCGCCCATCTTTTCAAGCGCGTCCTTGTCGCTGAGCAGGCGCAGGCTCGTGCGCGCGATCTCCTTGGGCGTCTGTCCTGTGACCGCGCCGCCCGTGCGCAGGAAGAAGTCTTTGTTGTACTCCTCGCAGCCCGCGACCGCGTCAATAAAGACCATCGGCAGGCGCATCGAGGCCGCCTCGGTCACGCTGATGCCGCCGGGCTTTGTGAGGTAGAGGTCAGCGGAGTCCATCAAAAGCGCCATGTCCTTCACATACGAACGGACGTGGACGTTTTTCGCATCATAGAAGCGGCGCTGGAGCCGGCGGTAGAGCTGCTTGTTTGTGCCGCAGACGATGGTCAGGTCCTGATCGTCCGGCAGGTCGCGCCCGATGCGGCGAGCAATGCTCATGATGGGGCCGCAGCCCATGCTGCCGCACATCATCACAAGATGTTTGTGGTCAGCGGGGATGCCGAACGCGCGCTTGGCATCCTCCTTGCGCACGCTGGAGCGGAACATCTGGCGCACGGGGATGCCGCAGGCACGCAGGCGCTCGCTCGTCACGCCGCCGCCGAGAAAATCGCCCGAGAGCGACGAGGCAGGGATGAAATAGCGGTCGAGCGAGCTGTCCTTCACGCTGGGCGAACAGGTGTAGTCCGTGGCGATGAAGCAGGTCTTGAGATTCGGCAGGTGCGTCTTCACGACCTCGCTGACCATCAGCGCCGCGAACGTGTGGGTGCAGATGACCGTGTCGTACCCGCTGCCGGCAATGAAGCCGCAGAGCTTTTCCGCACCCTGCGTCAGATAGCGGTAGAGCGCGGAACCCTCGTGGAACTGGGCGGGATGATCCTCCGCCGCGCGGTAGCCCACGCGGAAAAGACCCGGCGCGTGGCGGTAGATGCGCACGTGCCAGTTGGAGATAAAGCGCGAGACCTCGGGCGAGATGAAGCGCAGCGCGTCCTCGGTGTCGCAGGGAATGTTCTGGTTGCGGCACTCCTCCTCGAGCGCCGCGGCGCAGGAGTTGTGCCCCTCGCCGGTGTTGCAGCTTAAAATCAAAACTTTCATGAAAAGATCCGATCCTTTACTGTTGTTCTTCTTGGTTGCGTCTGCTCCGGCGCTGCTGCGCGGCGAGAAGCTTTTGCAGCCGCGGCCGGTTGTAGCGCTGAATGATGAGAAACGGCAGGTTGCCGAATAGAATATAGATGGCGGTGACGACCGCGCCGCCCGTTCCGGGCCAGAGGCGCAGCGCGTAAAAGCCGAGCAGAATGAGCACAAAGTGCGTGAACTCGGCGACGCAGGTCTCTTCGATCATGCGCGGAAGCTGCGCGCGAAAGTCCGTGCCCAGCTTTTTGGCGGGGATGAGCTTGGGGACGATCTTGCTCATGTCGGGCACCTTGTCCTGCCACTCGTGCACGCGCAGAAAGCGGAAGAGCTTTGCTTCCCAGCTCGCGCAGCGGTAGGGGAATTTGTCGCCGTGGAACCAGGATTTTGGCAGCAGCCGCCCGATGAAAAACGACACGACGGCTAAAATTCCGTAATAAACGCAGCAGCGCAGAAAGCCCATCGTCACCTCTCCTTATCCCGTGATAAAAGCCCGACACAGGGGTACTGCGCCGGGGAAAAGCCGCCTCTGCGGCTACTAAGATTTAATATAGCATAGAGTTTCGAACAAATGATGAAGAGAATCTCAATTTTTGTTGAAAAATGGTGGTCACTTCTCTACCGGCAGGCGCACGGCGAAGCGGCAGCCGCCGTTCACCGGGTCTTCGACCCAGACCTCGCCGCCGTGGATGGCGACGATCTTGCGCACAAGCGCAAGGCCGAGGCCGTTGCCCTCGGATTCGTGCGAGCTGTCCCCCTGATAGAATTTGTTAAAAATGCGGGACTTATCCTCGTCGGAGATGCTTTTGCCCTCGTTGTCGATGGTGAAGAGCACACTGCCGTCTTCCTCGATGAGTCGCATGCGGATCAGGCCGCCGCGCGGGCCGAACTTGACGGCGTTGTCGATGAGATTCGTCCACACGTGCTGGAGTAGTCCTTCGTAGCCTGTGAAATCGACGGAGTCGAGGTCGACGTCGAAGTCGATGTCCTTTTCCGTCCACTTGCGCTCAAGGGCCAGAATGCACTGCCTTACCTGTTCGTCGAGGCGGAAGCGCGAGCGCTGGGGGTGGATGGACTGGCTGTCGAGCTTAGAAAGCAGCAGAATGTTGCCCGCGAGGGCGGAAAGCCTGCGCGTATTGAAGAGGATCTTGTCGATGTACTCCGCCTGCTCCTCGGGGGATTGCTGGTGCTCCTGCAAAAGCGAGGCGTAGCCCTCGATCGCGCTGATGGGCGTTTTGAACTCGTGCGAGACGTTCGAGATGAAGTCGGTCTGCAAGGTCTCGGTCGCGTTCAGCTCGCTGACCATGAGGTTGAAGCTGTCAAAGCTGTCGCGGATATCGCGAAAGACGCTCTTCGTCTCCACATGCACGCGGAAGTTGCCGCCCGCGACCTCCTTCATCGCGCGCGACAGGCGCGAGATGGGCGCGAAAAACGCGATGGAAAAGCCCGCCGCCGTCGCGCTGCCGAGCAGCAGCGTGAAGATGAGCAGCCACACGAACATCGGCACGTTGATGCCGAGATGCTCAAGTCCCCAGGCCGCGAGCGCGGCGAGCAGCGCCACGCCGATAAAGCCCGCCATGCAGATGAAGAAAAACTGCACGCGGATATCGAAGAATTTGTTGCGCCGCTTTTTCATGTGCGCACCACCTTATATCCCACGCCGCGCATCGTGACGATCTTGAAGTCGGGATTGTCGCGGAAGCGCTCGCGCAGGCGCGCGATGTGGACATCGACGGTGTGGGTGTCGGTGCTGGAATCATAGCCCCAGATGTCGTCCATGAGCTGCTGGCGCGTGAAGATGCGGCCGGGGAACGACGCCATCTTGTAGAGCAGCATGAATTCCTTCTGCGGCAGCACCATGCTCTCGCCGTCGACGGTGACGCTGAGCGAGTCGCACTCCATCACCGTGCCGCCGATGACCTGACGGCGCTCGCTCGCCATCTGGGCGCGGCGCAGCAGCGCGCTCACGCGCAGTACCATTTCCCCGATGTTGATGGGCTTGACCATATAGTCGTCGCTGCCGGAGAGGAAGCCGAGGCGCATGTCGTCAAAGGCGTCCTTGGCGGTGATCATCATAATGGGGATGGACGAACCGCTCTCGCGGATCGAGCGCACAAGCTCGTAGCCGTCCATCTTCGGCATCATGATGTCGGAGATGATGAGATCGTAATAGCTCTGCTCGAGCGCGGCAAGCGCCTCTTCGCCGTTGGAGACGCCGAGGACAGTGTAACCGTTTTTGGTGAGCACGTGGGCGAAGAGCTGGCGCAGCTCGCGGTCGTCCTCCGCAATGAGAATTTTGAACAATCCGATCCCTCCGATCCTGTGTCGGCGCGCCGCGGTTTCGCGGCGCTTGTCTCGTCAGTATACCATATCTTTTGCAAATGTGCAGCAGGTTGGGCGGAAATTTTGCACGGCGGCAAAACTGCACAAAAAAAGAGCCATCCTTTCGGATGGCTCTTTGCGTTTGCGGGAGATTTAACCGCCGAGGTAGGCCTTGCGGACGGCATCGCTCGCCATAAGCTCCTTACCGGTGCCGGAGAGCGTGATGCGGCCCGTTTCAAGCACGTACGCGCGGTCGGCGACGGAGAGCGCGGCCTGCGCGTTCTGCTCGACGAGCAGGATCGTCGTGCCCGCAGCGTGCAGCTCGCGGATGATGCCAAAGATCTGCTCAACGAGGATCGGAGCGAGGCCCATAGACGGCTCGTCGAGCATCAGAAGCTTCGGCTTCGACATGAGCGCTCTGCCCATGGCGAGCATCTGCTGCTCACCGCCGGAGAGCGTACCGGCGATCTGCTTGCGACGCTCTTTGAGGCGCGGGAAGCGCTCGTAGACGTCCGCAATGCCCGCTTCAATGGTGGAGTTCGGCTGGGTGTAAGCGCCCATTTCGAGGTTATCCTCGACCGTCATCTGCAAAAAGACGTGGCGGCCTTCCGGAACCTGCGCAAGACCGTGCTCGACGATCTTGTGCGCGGGGACGCCCTTTAAGTCCTTGCCTTCAAAAACAACGCTGCCGTGCTTGGGATGCAGAAGGCCGGAGACCGTGTTCAGAACGGTCGACTTACCCGCGCCGTTCGCACCGATCAGCGTGACGACCTCACCCTCGTTGACCTCGAAGGAAACGCCCTTGACGGCGTGGATGCTGCCGTAGTAAACGTGAAGATCGTTCACCTGTAAGATCTGTCCCATCGTTAGGCCTCCTTCTGCTTGCCGAGGTAGGCTTCAATGACCTCGGGATTGTTCTGAATGTCTTCGGGTGTGCCCTTGGCGATGACATGGCCGAAGTTCAAAACGGCAATGCCCTCGCAGATGTTCATGACGAGGTTCATGTCGTGCTCGATGAGCAGCACCGCGATCTTGAACGTATCGCGGATGGAGCGGATGTTTTCCATCAGCTCAGCCGTCTCGCTCGGGTTCATGCCGGCGGCGGGCTCGTCAAGAAGCAGCAGACTCGGGTTCGTGGCCAGCGCACGGAGAATTTCCAGTCTGCGCTGCGCGCCGTAAGGCAGGGAGTTCGCCTTGGCGTTTGCAAGGTCTTCCATGTGGAAGATGGACAGAAGCTCCATCGCGCGCTCATGCATGACGCGCTCTTCCTTCCAGAAGCGGGGCAGGCGGAAAATGCCCTCGGGCATCGTGTAGTGCATCTGCGTGTCCATCGCGACGGTGATGTTTTCTTCCACGCTCAGCTCGCCAAACAGGCGGATGTTCTGGAACGTGCGCGCGATGCCCGCGCGGTTGACCTGCGCGGTGTTGAGGTCATGGATGTCTTTGCCGTTTAAGAGGATCGTGCCGTGGGTGGGCTGATAGACCTTGGTGAGCAGGTTGAAGACCGTCGTCTTACCGGCACCGTTCGGGCCGATGAGGCCGGTGATCTCGGTGCGGCCGATGGTCACATTGAAGTTGTCGACCGCTTTCAGACCGCCGAACGTGATGCCGAGGTCGATGCACTCGAGCACGGGGGACTTGCCCGCGTCGCGCTCGGTGAGCAGCGCCGGTTCGCGGGAGACGGGAACGAGTTTGGTTTTCTGTGTCATGGTCAATCCTCCTTTTCAGCACTGGCGCGGTGATGGGGCAGAAGTCTCTGGAAAAACGCCTTGGCCTGCGGATTGTTGGTCGCGAGCATGACGAAGATCAGCACGATCGCGTAGATGAGCATACGGAAGTCGGCAAACTGACGCAGCGCCTCGGGCAGGATCGTCAGCGCCGCGGCGGCGACGAGCGAGCCCCAGATGTTGCCAAGGCCGCCGAGCACCACGAACACCAGCACGAGGATGGAGAGGTTGAAGTTGAACTTCGTCGCCTGAAGGGAAGAGTAGTTCAGGCCGTAGAGCGCGCCTGCCGCGCCCGCGAGGGCGGCGGAGGTGACGAATGCCATGAGCTTGTACTTCGTCAGGTTCAGGCCGATGGCCTGCGCGGCGATGCGGTTATCACGGATGGCCATGATCGCGCGGCCCGCACGCGAACGGGTCAGGTTCAGCACGACGATGAGCGTGATCATCACGAGGATGAAGCCCGCGGTGAACGTTGCGATCGTGGCGGTGCCGGTCGCACCCTGCGCGCCCTTGATGATAGCGGTGCCCGAGGCACTCAGGCCGAGGTCGTCGACCGTCTTGTTGCCGGCGGGGTTGAAGATGAAGTGCAGGCCGTTTTCATCGTAGCCGATGATGAGGCAGTTGATGAGCTCTTTGATGATCTCGCCGAAGGCCAGCGTGACGATGGCGAGGTAGTCGCCCTGTAAGCGGAGCACCGGCGTGCCGATGAGAAGGCCGACGATGGCGGCGAAGATCGCGCCGACGACCATCGAGATGGCGAGACGCACGGGAGCGTTCGGGATCGCGCCCATCAGGCTCTGCGAGGCGACGATGCCGGAAAATGCGCCGACACTCATAAAGCCCGCGTGGCCGAGGCTCAGCTCACCGAGGATACCGACCGTCAGGTTCAGCGACACGGCCATGGACATGTAGCAGCAGATGGGGACGAGCAGACCGATGGCGGAGCGCTTGAGCGAACCGTTGTTCTGCAGGATCGTCGTGATGATAAAGACGACGATCACGCCGAGATAGGTCGCAAAGTCGACCTTTGTGGTCTTCTTGAGAGAGTTGAATTTGTTCATTTTCTGTGTCATTCCGGCCACCTCACACTTTCTCCGTCACGGACTTGCCGAGAAGGCCCGCGGGTTTGACGAGCAGCACGACGATCAGCACGGCGAACACGATGGAGTTGGCAAGGTTCGTCGAGATGTACGCCTTGGCCATGGCCTCGATGATGCCGAGGAGCAGGCCGCCGAGGAACGCGCCGGGGATGGAGCCGATGCCGCCGAACACCGCCGCGGTGAAGGCCTTGATGCCGGGCATGGAGCCGGTCGTCGGCATGAGCGACGTATTGAACGAGCAGAGCAGCACGCCGGCGATGGCGGCGAGCGCCGAGCCGATGGCGAACGTTGCGGAAATGGTGGCATTGACGTTGATGCCCATGAGCTGGGCCGCCGCCTTATCCTCCGAGCAGGCACGCATGGCCTTGCCCATCTTGCTCTTGTTGACGAACGTGGTGAGGCCGATCATGATGACGACGCAGGCCGCAATTGTGAGAAGCGACACATAGGAAACGGTCAGCTTGCCGCCGAAGATCTCCACAGAGCCCGTGACCACGGGGGGATAGGAGCGCGCGGCGGCCTTCCAGATGAGCAGCGCGGAGTTCTGGAGGAAATAGCTCACGCCGATGGCGGTGATGAGCACCGCGAGGCTCGGCGCGGAGCGCAGGGGCTTGTAGGCAAGGCGCTCGATGACGATGCCGAGGACGGTGCACACGACAACGGCCATCAGCACCGCCACGATGTTGGGCAGTCCCAGATAGAACATCGCGCAGAAGGAAACGTAGCCGCCGATCATGATGACGTCGCCGTGGGCGAAGTTCAGCATCTTGGCAATGCCGTAAACCATCGTATAGCCGAGGGCGATGATGGCGTACACACTGCCGAGGCTGATGCCGCTGATGAGATAGGATAAAAATTCCATTAGGATGGCACCTCTCTTTTCTCTTTCGGAATTATGGTTCGTCTGTGGCAGAAACAAGGACAGAGGCGGGAAAACACCTGCCTTCGTTTCCGCCATAGAAACAGGGCATAGGCCGCCGGAAGCTTTTGCTTCCGGCAGCCCGCCTTTGAGAAAGGTCGCAGCTTTTTGCGCTTTCGGGATTTAGCCCTCGACGTACTGGCCGTCCTTGACGACGTAGGCGGTCGGGGCCTTGGAGACCTGACCCTCGGCGTTCCAGGACATGTCGGTACCGGTGAGGCCGGTGAACTTGAGGGAGGTGATGGCGGAAACGAGCGCGTCGCAGATCTCTTCATTGCTCATATCGGCGGTGCAGCCGGCCTGTTCGAGAGCGGCCTTCACGATGTACACACCGTCATAGGCGTCGGCGGCGAACTGGTTGGGCGTGGTGCCGTAAGCGGCGACGTAAGCGTCGACGAAGCTCTTGCTGGATTCAACGGTGGCGCAGAACGGGGTCATCAGCACGAGGCCCTCGGCGAGAGTGGTGTCAAAGCCGGGCATATCGAGGATGCCGTCCATGCCGTCCACACCGAAGAAGGTGGGGGCATAGCCCATGGCCTTGGCCTGCGCGAAGATCACGGAAGCGGGCTGATAGTAGATGGGGAGGAAGACGAGGTCGGCGCCGGCAGTCTGCGCGGCGGCGAGCTGGACGGAGAAGTCAGAGGAGGTATCGAGGGTGAAGGTGCCCTGATAGACGATGGAGAGGCCCTTGTCGCCCGCTTCCTTCACGAAAGCATCGCGGATGCCCTGAGAGTAGGCGTCGTCGTTGCGGTAGATGATGGCGATCTTGGCATCGGCGAAGTTCTCAGCCATGTAGTCGGCAGCGCCAACGCCCTGGTTGGGGTCGGTGAAGCAGACCTGGAAGACATTGTCCTTGCCTGCGGTGACGTCGGTGGAGGAAGCGGACGGGGTCAGCATGAAGGTGCGGTCGGTGTAGCAGGCATCGGCAACGGCGATGGAAGCGCCGGTGGTCGTGGGGCCGACGAGAACCTGCATGCCATTGTCCATCATATTGTTGTAGGCGTTGACGGCCTTTTCACCGTCGGCCTCATCGTCCTGAGAGAGGAACTCAAACTTGATCTTGCTGTCGCTCGCGTTGATCTCGTTGACGGCGAGCTCCACGCCCTGCTTGACGGCCATGCCGTAGATCGCGTTGTCGCCGGTCAGCGGGCCGGAGGTGCCGACCGTAAAGGTCTGGACACCGTCGGATGCGCCGCCAGCATTGTCGTCGGTGTTCGCATCGTCGCCCTTGGAACCGCAGGCGGCCATCGAGAGCGTCATGGCCGCAGCCATGAGCATGCACATAAACTTCTTTTTCATCGTTTCAAATCTCCTTTGATTAAATAATGAACAGATTTATCATACAAAAAAGCGGTTCCGCCATTCCCGGCGGAACCGCTTTGCTGTATCGCGTTTTTTACTCGCTCAGCAATCGCGTTTCATCCCGGGAACGCCCATCAGGACGACCAGAAGTACCAGTACCAGCAGGGAAATGCCGATCATGCTAATCAGGCGGGAAATAATAATGGACGCCATAATAATGGCGCCCAGAGCGATGCAGTTGAAGCGGGAGGACTGAGAGGTGCAGGAGGAAGCGGCCTCTGCGCACATGGCAGAAGCGGCGGCGTTATTCTGATTTGCATAAGCAAAACGGAACATAGTATTAAATCCTTTCATGTATCCCTCATGTTTGATGGGCTTATTTTAGCCTCTAAAACGCCAGAAGTCAATACAGCATATTATCCAAAGAAAAAAGAGGGGAAATGGGGATAAGTATCCCATATTGACAATTTGGACAACTTTCGCGCCTCGGGCGCGGGAGGAAAGCAGCCCGCGAGGGCTGTTTCTTTTTGCGCCCGTAGGGCGCAGGGGGGTGCAGCGCGGCAGCGCTGCTTCTGGCCCCACAGCGTGTGGGGACGCGGCAAAGGGGGATATTCTCTTTCTCAGAAAGAGAATATCCCCCTTACACCCCCAAGAGAAAGGACGAGGGGAGGGCCCCTCGACCCCCCCGGCATTGGCAGTTTGCAGTTTGAATAACTGCACACGCTGCGCAGTGTAAGTGCGGTGTACATGGCTTCGCCATGAATCCCTGCGAGTCGCGACCTGACAGCAACCGCGCCTTACTATCGTGAGGCGCGAGTGACGTTTGCTCGGCGGCAGACTGCCTGTCGAATGCGGCATTGCTGCGCTCGCCGCATTGATGAGTGCCTCGGTAGACGGAGATTAGTCTGTACTTCTACAAGATTAGCAGAGCGACAGCGGATGATAGAAGCAGAGGCAAATCGTCTTGCAATGCTAACGCGGCTTCGCCGCGCACGAGGCACTTTCACTTCGGAGACATCAGAGTTGTTCAAGCCCGAAACTGCCAATCTAAGCCTTTCTCTTGGGGTTCCAAAGGGGATATTCTCTTTTGCGAAAGAGAATATCCCCTTTGCCCCTGCCGCCCGCAGGCGGCATATCCTTCGCACCGGTGCGAAACCGATAGCTTCCTTTATATATAATAAAAGGTAACTATCCTGTTTTAGCACTTGCTGCCGACGAGTGCTAAAAATTAAGAGTTTAGTAACAAATATCAGGAATTTCCTGCTATACTTAGGTTCAAATACAATTCAGAGAGGGATGCTTTTATGGCTAAAAAACAGTTTAAAGCAGAATCGAAGCGTTTGCTCGATCTGATGATCAACTCGATTTACACGCACAAGGAGATCTTCCTGCGCGAGATCATTTCCAACGCCAGCGACGCCATCGACAAGCTCTGCTATGTTGCACTGACGGACGACAAGGTCGGCATGAACCGCAGCGATTTTGCCATCACGGTGTCGGTCGACAAGGAGAACCGCACGTTGACGGTCTCGGATAACGGCATCGGCATGAGCCGCGAAGAGCTTGAAAACAACCTCGGCGTCATCGCGTCGTCGGGTTCCTACAAGTTCCGCCAGGAGACCGAGGAAAAGGACAAGAAGGACGCCGATATCGACATCATCGGCCAGTTCGGCGTGGGCTTCTACTCCGCGTTCATGGTCGCCGACAGCATCACCGTCCGCACGAAGAAGTACGGTTCGGAGCAGGCCTATGAGTGGCAGTCCTCCGGCGCGGACGGCTACACGATCACCGAATGCGACAAGGAGGCCGTCGGCACCGACGTCATCATGCACATCAAGCCCGACACGGACGAGGAGAAGTACAGCGAGTACTTGGAATCCTACCGCCTGCACGCGCTCGTGAAGAAGTACTCCGACTACATCCGCTACCCCATCCGCATGCTGCTGCCCGAGCAGAAGGTCAAAGAGGGCAGCGACCCGGAGAAGCCCGAGTACGAGACCGTCGAGGAGATGAAGACCGTCAACTCCATGGTGCCGCTCTGGCAGCGCAAGAAGAGCGACGTCACGGACGAAGAGTACAACAAGTTCTACTCCGAGCTGACGCATGAATTCGACAAGCCCCAGCGCACGATCACCGTCTCGGCCGAGGGCAGCGTGACCTATAAGGCACTGCTGTTCGTGCCGTCTTCGCGCCCGTTCAACTTCTACACGGAAGGATATGAAAAGGGATTGCAGCTCTACTCTGCGGGCGTTCTCATCATGGACAAGTGCGACTCGCTGCTGCCTGACTATCTGCGCTTTGTGCGCGGCGTGGTCGATTCGCCGGATCTGAGCCTGAACATCTCCCGCGAGCTTTTACAGCATGACCGCCAGCTCAAGGTCATCGGCCAGAACCTCGAAAAGAAGGTCCGCGCCGACCTTGAAAAATTCCTCAAGGATGACCGCGAGGGCTATGAGAAATTCTACGAAAACTTCGGCCGTCAGATCGGCTACGGCATCGTGAGCGACGGCGGCGAGAGCCGCAAGGATTCGCTCAAGGACCTGATGATGTTCTATTCCTCCACGCAGAAGAAGCTCACGACGCTTAAAGAGTACGTCGAGCGCATGAAGGAAGGCCAGAAGTGCATCTACTACGCCGCGGGCGAGAGCATCGCCGCCGTGGACAAGCTGCCGCAGACCGAGCTTTTGAAGGACAAGGACTACGAGGTCCTGTACCTGACCGGCGAGACGGACGAGTTCGTTTTGCAGGCGCTGATGAACTACGACGAAAAGCCGTTCCGCTCCATCGTGGACGGCGACCTCGAGCTCGGCGGCGAGGAAGAGCACAAGGACGACAGCGAGAGCGCCGAGCTCATGCAGTTCGTCAAGGAGACGCTCGGCGACAAGATCAAGGAGGCCAAGGTCTCGCACCGCCTGAAGACCCATCCCGTCTGCCTGACGGCGGGCGAGGGCTTCAGCTTCGAGATGGAGAAGTACTTCAAGAACTTCCAGATGCCCGAGCCCATCAAGGCCGAGCGCATCCTCGAGCTGAACGTCGATCATCCGGCGGTCAAGGCGATGGCCGCCGCGCTGGCAACGGACCGCGACAAGGCGGCGCTGTATGCCAAGATCCTCTACGATCAGGCAAACCTCATCGCGGGGCTGCCGCTCGAAGATCCCAGCGCGTACACCGACATGGTCGCGCAGCTGATGCAGTAAGTCAATATTGCTCCAAAAGGGCGCGGAGGAATTCTCCGCGCCCTTTTTCACGTTTTTCATTCCTGCCGCCTATACTGGCATACAGGCGCTTTTCCGCCTGACAAACCGTAAAGGCGATGAACGGATATGCTTCGACCACTGATGCTGGCTCTGCTCGGCACGTCTTTCACGTTTCTGATGACGGCGCTGGGCGCCGCGACGGTGTTCTTTTTTGCCCGCAAGGTGTGCGAGCGCGCGCAGGGCGCGCTGCTGGGCTTTGCCGCGGGCGTGATGATGGCGGCGAGCGTGTGGAGCCTCATCCTGCCTGCCATCGAACAGACGGAGGCAGAGGGCCGCCTCCCGACGTTTCTGCCCGCCGCGGCGGGCATCGTGCTCGGCGCGCTGACGCTCTTCCTGCTTGACGAGCTCGTGCGGCGGCGCGGCGGGGGAGAGGTGCACAGCGATTTTTTGCTCCTCTCGGCCATCACGCTGCACAACATCCCCGAGGGCATGGCCGTCGGCCTCGCGTTCGCGCTCGCGGCGGACGGGGAGAGCCTTGCCGGCGCGTTCGCGCTGGCGCTTGGCATCGGCGTGCAGAACTTTCCCGAGGGCGCGGCGGTGGCGCTGCCGGTGTACCAATCGGGCAAGTCGAAACGGCGCGCCTTCTGGACCGGCGTGCTCTCCGGCGCGGTGGAGCCGCTGTTCGGCGCGCTCGTCGTGCTCGCGGCGGCGGGAATCCACGCACTGATGCCGTGGCTTCTGAGCTTTGCAGCGGGGGCGATGCTCTACGTCGTGGCGGAGGAGCTGCTGCCGCGCGCGGGCGGACGGCGGGGGACGTGCGGCTTCCTCGTGGGCTTCCTCCTGATGATGATACTGGACGTCGCGCTGGGGTAAGCGCGAAAAATCCGGCATAGAATGGCGCGAGGTGATCGACCATGCACATTCATGTTGTAAAGCGCGGCGACACGCTTTCTTCCATCGCCGCGATGCACGACGCCCTGCCCGCGTTCGTCGCGGCGGACAACGGCCTTGCGCTGAGTACGCCGCTTGTGATCGGCCAGGCGCTCGTCGTGCGGACGCCGAAGACACTGCACACCGTGCGCGCGGGGGAGACGCTTTCGTCCATCGCGCGGGACTATGATTTGAGCGTCAGGACGCTCCTGCGGCGGAACTTTTTCCTCCACGGACGCGAGCTTCTGCGCGAGGGCGACGTGCTTGCCATCGACTACGCAGACGAAGCGCCGCTCGGTACGCTCGGCGTGAACGCCTACGCCTACCCCTACATCGGCGGCGAGCTGCTCGACTCGGTCCTGCCGTACCTGACGTATCTGACGCCGTTCACCTACGGCATCACGCCCGCGGGAGTCCTTGTGCCGCTCGACGACGCGCGCCTGCTCGAACGAGCGGCGCACTATGGCGCAAAATCGCTCATGCACTTCTCGACGCTGACGCCGGAGGGGAATTTTTCGAGCGAAAACGCCGCGGCGCTCCTGCAAAACGACCGCGCGCAGAGCGCGCTCCTTGCCGAGATTTTGCAGACGATGGCGAAAAAGGGATACTACGGCCTCGACGTCGACTTCGAGTACGTCCCGCCGGAGCTGCGCGAGGACTACGCCGCGTTCGTCTGCCGTCTGCGCGAGGCGCTGAACGCCGAGGGAAAGCCCGTTGTCGCCGCGCTCGCGCCGAAGACGAGCGCGCAGCAGCGCGGACTGCTCTACGAGGCGCACGATTACGCGCTGCTATCAAAAGCCGCGAACGCCGTGTTCCTGATGACCTATGAATGGGGCTATGCCTACAGCGAGCCGCAGGCCATCGCGCCGCTGCCGCAGGTGCGCGCGGTGCTCGATTACGCGCTCTCGGTCACGGCGGGGGAGAACATCTTCCTCGGCGCGCCGCTGTACGCTTACGACTGGCCGCTGCCCTACGAAAAAGGCCGGACGCGGGCCGAGACGTTCTCGTCGCAAGCGGCCGTCGCGCGGGCGCGGCTGGTGGGGGCGGAAATTGAGTTTGACGAAACCGCGCGCTCGCCCTGCTACCACTACTTCGACAAAATGCGGCGCGAACACGTCGTCTGGTTCGAGGACGCGCGCTCGCTGCGCGCGAAGATCACCCTCGCGGCGGAAAAGGGCTTGCAGGGCATCGGGTTCTGGCAGGCGGGGCGGGAGCTCGCGCAGGCGTGGCCGCTGCTCGACGCGCTGCTGACGCTCGAAACCCTCTAAAAAATGCAAAAAACCGCCCAACGGGCGGCAAAGATTGACAAAATGCGGCAAAAGCCGTAAAATAAAAGTAGGCGCTGTTGTAAACGGCGGTTAGCCACTCCCTTGCGAAAGGGGGTGATGCGGATGGGAAGAGGAAATGCTCTGCGTTTTCTTCTGTGTCTCGTCATTGTCCTCGTGGTAATGACCTACATAGCCCCAAAAGCGTGTTAACCGCCCGGCGGCCACCGAGCGGTTAACATAGTATTGTTTTAACCAGCTTTGAGGGCTAACCGTCATGACAACAGCGCCCTTTTCTATCTCCATTATACCCCGCTTTCATGCGTTGTCAAGGCAGAAAATTTTTCCTCCGCTGCACCGGTTCGTCCCAAAAACCGCTTTACAGCTTTATAGCTGTAAACGGTCCGCGCAAATGCGTGGGCTGCACAAAATGAGGAGGAAAAACATGTACAACAACACCTATGAACGACCCGGAACCCAGATCGAAAAATGCGAGCACTTAGCGCGGATGAAATTCGAAAACCCGATCGAAAGGGCGCAGCGCGAGCGCGACGAGCGCGTCTACCGCTTTTCGAGCATCGACGAGGCCATCGGCGTGCTGAGCGTCGTGCGCCGCGCGTGGTGAAAGGGGAGGACGCGATGGAAAAACAGCCAATTACGGCCTGCCCAAGTGGGAAAAGTCGGACTTTATCAAGATGGATGACGTCAATGCGGCGTTTGGCAAGATCGACGAAACGCTCAAGGCCAACGCCGACGCGGTGGCGGCCAAGGCGGAGGCGGAGGCCGTGACCGCGATCGCGCAGACGATTGCCAGCAGCAAGATTTGCCGCGCGAAGTTCGGCACATACCACCGGCACCGGTCTATCGGGCCAAAATCACCCGAACAGCGTCGAATGCGGCTTTTGCCCCGCGGTGCTGGTGCTGTTCCGCGCGGACGGCGGACAGAAAACGACGGTCATACGCGGCGTGACCGCCTGCTCGTCCGGCATCGGCTCCATGAACAATTACTATACATGGGGTGACAGCGGCGTGAGCTGGGTGTCGGAGACGCTGCAAAGCGACTCCGGCGGATATATGGCATCCTCGCAGTTCAACAGCAGCGGGAAAGAATATTGCTATCTTGTCCTCGGTTATGACGCGGACTGGATAAAGCAAAAAACAGCCCCGAGCCGAAAGGCTCGGGGCTGTTTTTGTTGTCAGTCGCGCAGCAGAACGAGACGTCTAACGAATGTTGTTTAGAAGCCAATCACGTTTTCGAAGACGGAGGGGGAAGTAGCAACAACATCAGAACCGACCTTCACGTTGTCCAGGGTTACAACGACCTTGTAGTTCGCAGGCGTGAGAGTGGTGGGAACGCTGATGCCGATGACGCAGGCCGTGCCACCGCCGTTCACGGTGGGGGTCACAGCAGCCTGTCTGGTAGCAACTTCGTTACCGGCCAGATCGTAGAACTTCACGGCAGCGGTGGCGGTGGTGAACGCAGCGTCCACGTTGGCAGCACCGTTGGTGGAGGAAACGGGCTTGGCCTGGTCGATGGTCAGAGTGCCATTGTTAACGGTGGCAGTGGTGACCTGATTGTCACGAGCAACAACGGAGTAAACGATGTCCGTGTTGGTCTTAGTGGTGTCCTTGCTGTAAGCGTAGACCTGGAGAGCGGTGCTCTTGGCGCGATCCCAGACAATGATGACATTGTAGTCGGTGAGGGAGTAGGGCAGAGCAGCAGTCTTGCCATCAACAACGAACTTGGTAGACTCATTGGTGGTGAAGTTCTGACCAGCGGCCATGCTCAGCAGGTTGTTATCGAACTTGCTGCCAGTTTCACCGGCGACAACATTGACGTACGGGGTCTTGCCCGTGTAAGCGTCGGAGTAATCATCGTCAAGAGTGACCTGAGTATCGTTGGTGTTGTAAGCAACGGGCTCAGCGGAGAGCAGGCCGTCCTCGGTCTTCGCCAGATACAGGCGGTTGGAAGTAGCAACGATCTTGCTGACCCAACCGGCATGAGTAGTGTCATAGCCGGAGATGCCATCGAAGAAGTTGTCGTTAGCGACAGTCAGCGTAGCATCAACACCGTCCATGAAGCCGTTGATGGTCCGGTAACCAGTGGTGGTGTTATAGGAGTAGTTGTTGTTGCCGGCATAGTAGAACAGACCCCCAGCCTTAGCGGTGTCGGAAGCAGCGATGATGTAGACGTAATCTGCAACACCGTCATCGTTCAGGTCAACATAGTCGACTTCACCCCGGACATAGTTGCCGATGGCGTTGATACCGATGACAGACTTATAGGTGAAGGGAACGGTATTGCCATTGCCGGAGCGAACCGGGAAGATGGTGGCGCTGTTGGTGAGCAGCCTGCCATTGTACAGAGCATCAGTACCAACCGCGGCATCCAGGCTGCGAAGAGCCTTCTTGGCGGTAGTGGTGACTGTGGAGCCATTGACAGTGGCGGTTGCGCCTGTGCCATTACCGGAGACCTCGACAGCGGCAACAGTGCCGTTGGGCTGAGTGGTGAACTGGAACATATCGTCGTTCAGGATCTGAGCGCCGGTCTTGTCGGCACGGGCGTTCTGATCGATATAGTCATCGATATAGAAGTAGCTCGTGGGCGCGGTGCTGTAGGTATCGCCGGACATGACCTTAAGGGCAGCGGTGTTGTGGGACAGTTTGCCGCCCTTAGCGATATACGTAGTGTTGCGGTTCTCGGCGGCAGCACCATTGTAGATGAGAGTGCTGATGTCGAGAACGGCGGTGGTGGTGCCGTCCATGTAGGTGACATTCGCCTTAGCAACGCCGGAACCGTCCGCA
>OODA01000557.1_pt1 | contig 20423 bp, 24 predicted proteins | sample 1671341 | NCBI WGS metagenome assembly OODA01 (sample SAMN06348147, study PRJEB24527) | human gut metagenome | biome: human gut; feature: ankylosing spondylitis patient; material: feces | host: Homo sapiens | place: China | collected 2015-10 | reverse complement strand
TGGTGATTATATCCGCTTTGCAGATATACATCAAGATGAACACAGGGGAAGATGGTGTTACCAAGTCCATACTGACGCTGATAGGAGCCTGTCTGTTTATGATAGGTGCATCCATCCTGTTCCCGGCATTTTTTGGCTACCAGATTTAAGACTCAACTGCAGAAGAGTATATCATATGAAAGCGACAACACCTTTCTATATAATTATAATAAGGTGTTGCCAAACGAATCATTAACAAGTAAAACAAGAAAGAATGTTTAAGAAAACAACAAACTATCTGAAGAAGACCGCCAAGAGCGTCCTTTCTTCTGGACGCTTGAAGACATTGGCATTGATGCTCCTTGTGGGCGGTGGTATTGCCATGGCGCAAAACTCGGCAGGTGACTACACTGCAGGAACCACTGCGCTTACAACAGTGACGGAGGAAATCAATTTTGGGTAAATCCAACTAAATATAATACTTGCATAAAATCATACTTGCCGAACAATAACACTTCATACACAATGAATTACAGCGTAAAAGTGAATTTTAATAATACTTAATCGGTTTGCATAAAGTTTGATTTCTATGGGAACATTTGTGGGAACCATATTATCTTTGCATTGAAAAAGGGTAATATTACCCCAGTTTTGAACATTCATAAATTTGTTTTTGAGATGAAGATTATACCGTATTTTCGCAAGAGTAATTCTGCCGTTTATGTAAGGTTGAGAGACGGAAAGAACGTTGATTACAAAATATCAACAAACTTGTATATTGACCCTATCCATTATGACGCATCCGTGCCTGGCTATTCAAAAGAAAGCAATGTACCTCAAGAAGTGAAGGACAAGTTCAACAGACAACTCGCTGACATTCTTCTTTTGGTCGGCAAAGAATATCACACAGGCTGCACACTTGACTTCCTGCACCATATTGTAGATAACTATTTCAATCCCGACAAGCAGGGAAAGGAGCATGAGGACATTGACAACACCAAGACTGGTTTCTTTGACAGAGCCGAGCAGTATTTGATAGAGGTAAAGAATGGAGCGGAAAGCAAATGTGCTATCACATCCATATTCCGTAGACTTCGCCGCTATGAGGCATGGCAAAAGGAAATGGAAGGTCGTAAGGACTTTGTTCTTCGTATCGAGAATTTTGGAGCGGACGAGTTAGAGCGCTTTATGAAGTATATCACTGAGGAATACACATACTTCGCCAACAATCCCGACTTCTTCAGCCGATTTGAGATTTACCGCAATACAATGAAGCCATCATCTGCCAATTCCGCCTTTAGTGGAGGAACAAGGTTAAAGGCGTTCTTGAACTGGTGTGTGAAGAAAGGCTACACCACTGACACCTCATTTCGAACGGTCAAGGTGGACAAGCATGTGTACGGCATCCCTTACTACCTCACCATTGAGGAACGTGACCAAGTGCTGCACAGAGACCTCTCAATCAGTCCACGTATCGAACTGGCAAGGGATATGTTTGTGTTCCACTGTCTTGTTGGTTGTCGTGTTGGCGATTTGTTCGCTTTGACAAGAGAGAATATCGTTGGGGATTTCTTGGAATACATACCGAGCAAGAACCTCAACAAAGGCAAGACAGAGGTAGTCCGTGTTCCCCTATGCGGCAAGGCTTTGAATATACTGGCTAAGTACGAGAAGTATAGTCCGAGAATATTCCCTTTGTTGGATGAGCATTTCTACAACTTGGCTATCCAGTTTGTTCTTGAACTCTCTGGTGTCAACCGTATGGTGCCTGTTCTCAATCCGCTAACACGGCAAGAGGAAATGAAGCCTTTGTATGAGGTGGCTACAAGCCATGTCGCACGAAGGACCTTTATAGCGAACATTTACAAACATGTCAAAGACCAAGCGTTGGTGGCTTCGCTCACAGGACATGCTCCTAACAGCCGAGCATTCGCCCGATACCGCACCATTGACGATGACATGAGACGTGAAATTATCAACCTTATAAAGTGACGATTATGAACGTAACCGCTTTTATACGCAAGACATCAGCCAAAGACAAGGCTACAATATATTTCCGTGTCCGTGACGAGAAATGTGACATCAAGTGTGCGAGCGAACTGACCATCAATCCCAACCATTGGGATTCCAAGCGTCAGAGTTACAAACAGCGCATAGCTTTGGTAAAGGATAGCGAGAGACAGCAGCTTAATGATGCCATTCTTGACTTGAAGAGACTCATATCAAAAGAATACTATATAGGGGCAACCGCAGAATGGCTGAAACGTGTGATATTCGTCTTCCATCATCCCAATGCCTACAAGTTGAAAGACAACCAATGCCAGGAGACAAGGTTGTCGGTGCTTGTGGAGCAATACATTCAGGCAAAAGGCTTTGAGAAAAGACAGGCATCCGTAATACGTGCCAATATCGGGAAGATAGAACGCTTCGAACAATACCAGAAGACCGTGAAGAAACGCACCGACTATGTAATGGGCATTGACAATACTACAGCAGAAGATTTGGAAGACTTCTACCAGTTCTTGGTGCATGAGCATGAGTATGTCAAGTTATACCCATATCTGTACAGAAATGCGGCAAAGTCTGTGACGCAAGCCGTGCGTTCAGACAACACGCTGCACTCCAACTTCGCACGCCTGCGGACAGTCTTCATGTGGTGCATACATCGTGGCATCACCACCAACAATCCGTTTCTACAGTTTGAAATGCCGAAAGCCGTATATGGAACTCCTTGGTATATCAGCATAGAGGAGCGTGATTGTCTTTACGAACTTGACCTTTCGGACAATCCGCACTTGGCTACGTTCCGAGATATGTTCGTCTTCCAGTGCTTCCTCGGTTGCCGTTTCGGTGACCTGCTCAACCTCAAAAAGGAGAATGTCATAGACGGTGTGGTGGAGTATCTTCCGCAGAAGACCAAGAATCATGACGGAAGAACCGTCCGTGTTCCTCTTACAGAGAAAGCTCTCGCTATCTATGACAGATACAAAGACAGACCGACCCTTTCGCTGTTTCCACACTACAACGTGGCAGACTTCAACAAAGCTGTCCGTGCGGTCATGGAACTGGCACATCTTGACAGGAAAGTGCCGATACTCAACCCTCAGACTCGACAGAACGAGATGCGACCGATATACGAAGTTGCCACTTCCCATGCCGCCCGAAGAACTTTCATCGGAAATCTCTACAAGCAAGTGCAAGACCCGAATTTGATTTCCTCAATGTCTGGTCACGCCAATGGCAGCCGAGCTTTCGCCCGATACCGAACAATAGACGATGACATCAAGCGTGGGCTTGTTGACCTTATCGGTTGATGGTTCACGTATTCACACTACAATCAAAAGAAAGGAATAATATGGATTTATACTCAATGATACAGAATGGAGCACACTTCAAGGTAGAAGTGACCTCCGAGGATCTGGTCACATTTGCCGATCGACTTATAACAAAGTCGCAGGAGATAAAGGCAATGGAACTGGCAAACAATCCCGATGAGGAGAAATGGCTGACCGCAGAGGAAGCAGCCAAGATGTGCCGTGTATGCGCCACCACTTTATGGTCTTGGGCGAAGTCTGGCTATCTTGTCCCTGCCAAGATGGGACGGCAGCGTCTGTTTGCCTTGTCGGACATTCAGAAGATACTCAATGACAGAGCCAAGAAGTAACATTTGTAACACCACAGCACCAGTCAAGACATTCTCTGAGAGCCTTGCTTCTTTTCTTCCCTAAGTTCGCCATAGCTTCACCTTACGGCAAGGCTGTTGGCAAATCTATCTCTTGTAGGTCAGTCGAACCGCCAAGCGTATCTTTGATTATTGGGGATGTTGGGGAGCAAGTATAGGTTTAGTGTTCCACAAAACCACGGCTTACAAGCCAGGAGTGTCCGCACAGGTGCTTCAGACACGATAGGACAATGACATCCCCAACATCAACAGAACAGAAGAAAAGAGGCGGTCGTCCGAAACAGCCGAAAGGAACGCAGCGCACCCACCCAGTGAAGGTGTATTTTGACGATGCCAACTACCGAAAGTTGCTCCGCATACAGAGGAGAGACAACACTCCGCTGTCCACCTTGGTATATAATCTTGCTGTAAACGGCTATGTCAAAGAGCCGATTTCAAGGGAACTCACGAAGTACATCCGTGACCTTTCGGGCATGGCAAACAACTTGAACCAACTGGCACACCTCGGACACATTCACGGTGGCTTGGCTGTGGCAGTCGAGAACAAACGGCTGGCACAATCCATTAGTGAGATTATCATCAAGATCAACGAACAGTTATAGTCTATGATAGCAAAGATTAAGCAAGGTAATGGCTTTGGTGGATTGGTCTCATACGCCAACGACATCAAGAACAAGGACACGAACATCATCGCATCAGAAGGTGTTGACCTTTCTACCAACAGGTCGATTGTCGCCAGTTTCAACATTCAAGCCAAGGCTCGCCCGACACTCAAAGCGTATGTCGGGCATATTTCTCTGAGCTTTTCACCAGAGGATTACAGGCGAATGAGTGACGAACTGATAGCGGAAATATCAAGGAAGTATCTCCAGAGAATGGGGATAGTGAACACCCAATTTGTCATCTTCCGTCACCACGACAAGGCGCACGACCATGTTCACATTGTGTACAACAGGGTGGATAATGACGGCAACGCAATCACTGGTGACAGCAACTTCAAGAAGTCAGCAGCCGTCACCAAGGCACTCACAAGGGAATACGGCTTGACATTTGGCAAAGGCAAGAAGAATGTAAAACGTGAGCGACTGAAAGGCAAGGATGCCGCCAAGTACAGAATGTATGACCTCATTACCGCAGCATTGAAAGACTGTCGTACTTGGGATAACCTTAGACAGGTTCTTTCCAAGAAAGGTATAACTATGGACTTTATACGCAGGGCGGACGGAAGTGTCAAAGGGATTTCTTTCTCTGATGGCAATGTCACATTCTCTGGCGGCAGAATAGACAGAAGTCTTACCTTGGGAAATATTCAAAAGGTACTGACTGATGAACGGAAAGCTGTCGGTGCTGTGGAGAATATCGGAAACGAAAGCTACACGGAAAACAAGGTGGCAAATGGCATGGATAATGCAAAGTCCTCGTCCTATTCCACATCGTCTTCTTCCCTAAATTCTGACAATGGGGAAAGCGTATCTATTGCAGATGATGAAAGTGCTTCAACAGTGAATGACACAGGCGAAACTTCTGCTGGTATGTCTGATGTTGTAGGAGTGGTTACGGAGTTGGTGCTTCAACCGCATGTTGTTCCGTCAGTTGGCGGAGGTGGTGGTTCGTCACGTTCTGACGATGATGACAAGGAAAAGAAAAAGTACAAACCAAGACGCAGATGATTATGGCAAACAAGAAACCTGTCCCTTTAAAGGATGAAGAAATAGATACATTTGATGAACTGCAAGACAAGTTGCAGACTTGCATCAATGCGCTCAATTCATTGTCAAGCAAAATTAACTCGCAACCAATGGATAGCGTGGATGTGGAAAAGTTCAAGGCTGATGTGGCATCCGCTGCAAAATCGGCAGTCGAAGACTTGTTGGATGGCAGACAGAAGCAACGTGAGGAAAAGGATAAAAATGACAAAGAGAAATTTGGAATAACCCAAGATGAGTACATGGGGACTTTATCAGAAAGGTATGATATTGTCCTTTCCAGATGCGAGGGACTTCTAAACATTATAGAAAAAGAACGAGCTTTGGCTTTTTCTTTGAATGACAGGTATAAGAAATCCGATGATTGTATCAAGATTATTGGTAATACATTGGACTCTATCTGTACGAAACTGGATGTGCAAACAAAAGTTGGCGTAACGCAGCCATCAATGCCCAAGACATTAAAGGAAGTTCCACCGTTTCTACTTTGCACCATTCCTTGGTATTGGATAAGGCGCATTTGGCATTCTCGCCATGTTAGACAGTTAGCTCTTATACTCATGCTGTGTTCTTGGGCTTTGTCTATTGGATTGATGTTATTTCTGGCAAGAGACAATGCGAGTTTGCGTAAAGAAAAGTACTTCATGGTTAACATGAATCAGCCGTATCTCGAAAAAAAGTTCTTGATACGGCTGATTATTATTGCACTCTTAGTCGTTTATTAAGCTATGATGCCACCAATATGTAACGTGAGAGTAAACAAACTTCTAACAAATATAACGACCTTACTTTTTATATATTTTCCTACGTGTTCCATCTTCCCTAATAACAATATTTATGCCATGCTGCAAGGCTGGCAACTTTCTTCCGCTAATATCGTATATTCCCTTAGTTGTATTGTTTAATTTATTGGGGATGCTTACAACATTTTCAATACCAGTTGTATTACTTCCAGTAGAGAACGTGCGTGTTTCTCCATAGAAAGTTCCTTCATCTGTCGAGACGAAAGAGCGAACAGAATATGTGGAGCTATAGTCAAGATTATTCAGTACGGCAGTCATCACAACTCCTTCTGCCTCAATGGTTGTTGCATTTGTTGGAGTGTGGAGAGCTCTGTTTTGTGAAACATTAGAACTATTCGTGTCTTTCCAATATTGAAACCCTTGGCTTCTTATCGCATCTGTGCCTCGAAGAGAATAGCCGTTCACCGTAGCTATATTGCCATTTACAGTGATATTGTCGTAGGTGTGAACTGTCGGCTCAAAATATGAGGTATTGCTTGGGTCTATTCCTATCCAATCACCATAATAATATTTGCCAGAATTTGAATAATAATATGGTCGATACTTCCATAGTTTTTCTGCATTCATATTACGTATGTAACCCTCCATCTTTCCGCCATAGATATAAGCTTGTCCCTTATTTGAATCAAAGTCGTTATTCCAATCCGTTCTGCGCCATTCAAAACCGATGTTCTTTTCATTATCTGCAATATTCGATTCTGCTGCCACTATGACATTTCCAGTAGAAATTACTTTAGGTTGTTGTGAAGCAAGAAGCAATGACTCTGTTTTTATAGTTCTCACAACAAAACTTTTATCATAAGTAGATGTGTAGACGGTATATCCAATATTATATTCTTTGTTTGGTTCAAGTCCTGTCAACAACAGATGATTTCCTTTTGAATCAGAAGCCCAATTCCATTCTGTTTTTAAAATCGTTGCATCACCAGCTTGTACATTTACCTTACAATCTATAGTAGTTGGTGTACTTGTTCCTGTTAAAGAGAGGACTATAGGCAACGTGCGAAATGATGTTATTGTACTAAAATAAGTTGTTCCATTTATGATAATGTACGATTGAACATCATATGAATAATCAACTCGCAGATTTGTAAGTTCTATGTCGCCTTTGTTGTCAGCTGGGTAAAGTTTGTTATTGACGAATATTCCATATTCTGTAACTTTCTGCGTGGAAATATTAGGACACCTTACTTTAAATTTTAATGTTGTTTGTGTCCTTTTTGTATTATCTAAATCAATATCTAATGATAACGTTTTTACAGAGAATGTAACAATGGAATCTTTTTTAGTGACCTCATCGTAAATATATGCCGTAAGACTCTTTGAATCATCTGGATTCATTCCCTCGATTGTGTAGACTCCTTCTTTGCAAGATAACTCTTGGTCATTGTCTAACACTTTTATAACCTTCCTGTTGGGATACTCTGGATATGGAATTAAAGAAAACGATGTTTTGAAATAGTCTCTATCCTCTTTGATTTCAAATGCTCCAGGAATAAAACGTTTGGTTGGTCCTGCTGTGGTGACGTTGCAATCGGTAGAGGCGTAATAAACCGTTGTATTCTTGTCTCCACTTACAAAGTTATATGCATAATCTACATAGCCAGAAGCACTATTTTTATTTGTATTTGAGAATTGACCAGTACGATATATGTATATATAGTTTAGATTTTCGCAATTGTTAAATGCGTATGCAGGTTTTGGTCTGTCGTTGTTGCTACTCATTGAGCCTATATGGTCAACATTGCTTGGTATTATTATGGATTCCAAACTTTTACAACCGCTAAATGCATTTGGAGCTATAACAGTTATATTTGAACCAATCGAAACCCCTTTAATGTTGCAACAATCGGCAAAAGCGCCTCCACGAATTTGGGTTACAGGATAATTGTCGTTAGAATACACATTGGGGATAATCACGTATCCGTCATAATCTTTAGGACTAAAATCTGTTACATAATATTCCTTTTCTCCAGGATATATTTTAAAGCCCAAAGAATAATTTGAATTGTATCCATATAAGTTTATTGGTACAACTATCAAACTTATGATAGCGCACAAATACAATAATATATTCTTCATATTAAAAATGTAAAAAGGCGTGCAACCGTTCCGATGCTTGCCTTTCTATAGGTTACCGCCAAGTGACCTTCACGTACAACAAGCACAGATCAGTCCACGCCTATAAGCGTGAACTTTCCTACTGCTTGTCCTCGTACGTTGAAAATTGGCGGTATTCATAGAAAGAGAACAAGAGCCTAAAAGCTCAATATCCAAAAAGTATAGAACGGAAACGCTTAGTTAATATTATGAGGTTATAACACCTCAATATAATTCTCTTGTAGGAAGGCTATTCTTGGAATCGCACGACCTTTAGCGTTTCATTCTTGTGTATCTATCTGTTTCTTATTAAATCAATTTTAAGTTCGACATTCTGTTTACTTGCAACTCTAATGAATGAATTTGAATCAGAACATTAAACATCGCCTTGCAAAATTAGCAAAAAGTTCCGTTATTAAAGAAAGAACTTGGATAAATCAACGTAAAACCTACGCAAAAGGAATATTTGTGAACAAAAGTCTGCATTTTGTTCATATTCAGCCTACGGAGTTCAATTTGCATTCTCATTTCGGGAACATTCCAAGTACTCAGAAAAGAATCAATATTGATAATCAATGCAATAGCTTTGACCTTGTACAATCCTACCAAGATTGCACAATCTAACCGTCATCTTACCACAACGCAATCTTGCCTGCAATACCCAAATCAAGAGTGGCTGTTGCAATACCCAATGCTTGAAACACACGGCTCATGGTTGGTAATGTGATAACACTTGCACCTTTCTCCAACTTTGATATCTGAGCACGCTGCACACCGATACGCTCACCAAGCTGTTCTTGTGTGAGGTTTTGTGCCAATCGAGCCTTGCGTATGGCTTCGCCTACAATATAGGCGTTCACATCTTCTTTGAGCTTGGCTTCCATGGCTTCGCGCTCTGGTGTACCTCTTTTACCCCAAAGTTTATCTTTCATATTGTCTGCTGGTATCAATTTCATCTGTGCCATAATACTATTTCTTTTTACTGTTAAAATACTCTTTTCTTATCTCTTCCGCTTTGGCAATCTCTTTTAATGGTGTCTTCTGAGTTTTCTTGATAATACCATGTGTGGCAATAACCAAAGTTTCTTCCTCAGTGTCCCAAAAGGAGAAAAGCCTGTAGCATATACCGTTGTAGAGAGTGCGGAACTCCCATATCTCGGTATTCTCCAGTTTCTTGAAGATGTCAACTTTCATCACCCCTTCCTCAACCTTGAAGATGTTGTAGTATATCTTCTGCTGAGCTTTGAATGGCTGCGTATCCAAAAAGGCTTGTGCTTCTTCTGTCAACACCACTTTTAGTTTATTGATGCCCATTTTGTTTTGAATTATGGTACAAAGATAATGATTTGTTTCCAAACAGCGATACAAAATTCGGTTTTTAATCTCTATCAGCCCCACTTTTAACACTCTCACTACTTGTTAGTATCAGATATGTAACTTGCTCACTCTTTTATTTCCCTAAATTTGATATTTCAAAAATAGGGAAGAGGAAAATGTGTATGTGGAAAGTTACGGAGAAAGTGAATACTAACCGTAACATCTTACATTGTTATCAAACTTTACCCACCCTCTTACAAGTCACCCTGCGCTAATAAATGTGTTAATCAAATCTTAATTCTATGTTAACAAGTCTTTACTGCCAAATCCCTTTTTTGAAGCCATTTCAATGCCGTTGAACACACCCTCTTTTAGCACATTCAAACTCCCCATTAAAATATGTTTTTTGGAACATTTTGGGAACATCATACTTGCCATTACATCTGTCATACACTGATAATCAAGCACTTAAATACAATCTTGTGTTATTCAGAGGAAATTGCCAAGTACGTACCTATCGTGGTCAAACTCTGTTATGCCATTGCAGGTGTTGTCGCCGTAGTGGGTGCCATCAGCGTTTACATCGCCATGAACAATGAGGAGCAGGATGTCAAGAATATCTTAGTCCTACAAAATGCGTTTGAATAGACAAGAAAGCAAATGAAAGTAAATGCGCTAAGTATCAATGCATTAAGCGATAATTTGAATTTTCCAATGTTTGCCAAACTCACTCTTAAAAAGACATAAAAGACTGTTTCTTGTTTCCGTTTTGTTTCTCGTTTCTCGGTTTGTTTTCTTATCTTTACATCAGTTTTCCGAAGTAAGGGAAGAGAAAGAAAAGCAAATGTCAGCATAGGAAACCATATCTGACATGAACTTTCAACAAGAGGGAGAAAGACCCTCCAGGCAGCAGAATACAAAAACAAAATAACACTTCATACATCATGGCAAGACCAAAGAAACAAGTAAAGCTGAAAGAACCGATTAAAATTCGGTTGAAGTCGCTCGCAGATGGCAACAAGAGCATCTATCTTGACATCTACTATAAGGGAGTGAGGAAATATGAATACCTCAAACTCTACCTCGTTCCCGAAATCAACCCTGTCTGCAAGGAACAGAACAAGCAGACTATGGCGGTTGCAGAACGCATCAAGGCAGAGCGCATCAAAGCCCTTCATGGTCACGGCATACAGGACTGGGAGACAGTAAAGCAAGGCTCGATGCTTCTTACCACATGGATAAAGAAGTATTGTGAAGGTGGTGTCGGCATCAAGAAGTCAACACTCCATTGCCGTGTGGAAATGCTGCACACCGTGGAGAAGTATCTTGACGAGACAAACAAAGGCTTCATTGCCCTTGAAGAGGTCAATGCGGAGTTCTGCCGTGGTTATGTAAAATTCTTGCGTAACTTCCCAAATTCCCATATCAAGTATGGCGAGCCAAGACCTATCAGTGAGAATACGGCAAGCCGATACCTCGGAATGTTCTCCACTGCTCTCAATAACGCTGTGCGCCAAGGCATTATCCGAAACAATCCGATGAAGGAACTTGATGCACGTGAGCGCATCCAACCCAAGGAAGGCAAGAAAGAATACCTTACTATAGAGGAACTTCGCACCCTCATAGCTACGGATAGTTACCGCCCAGAGGTCAAGGAGGCTTTCATCTTCGCTTGTTTTACAGGATTGCGATTAAGCGACATGTACCGTCTTGCGCCGATGCACATCTTCAAGACCGCTGACGGAAAAGGCGAATACATAGACATGGAAATGCAAAAGACGGAGAAGCCTGTTATAATACCTCTCTCGGAAGAGGCTAAGCGTTGGTTGCCGAAACCAAGAGGAAATAATATTCCTTTCTTTGACATTCCGACCACACAGACCGTTATAGGCAGGGCTCTCCGCAAATGGGCGGAAGCGGCAGGGATTGAGAAGCATATCTCATTCCATTGCTCACGGCACACATTCGGAACGATGATGCTCACGCTCGGTGCAGACCTTTTTACCACAAGCAAGCTGATGGGACATTCCAACATTCAGACCACGGAAATCTATGCTAAAATCGTGGACAAGAAGAAGGAGGAAGCCATCAACCTCATTGACGGTATGTTCACATAAATCATTGACAACGAAAATATATAGAGACATGACAATAACTATCAGACAAAAGGCACTTGCCAACGACAACATAAGCTTGTATCTTGACATCTACGATGGTGGCAAGCGCAAGTTTGAATTTCTTTCCCTCTATTTGTTGCCGGAGGTTGATGCTGAGACCAAAGCAAGGAACGAAGAAACATTGCAACGTGCTCACCAGATAAGGGCTGAGCGTATTCTTCATCCAGAGACCATCCCAGAGGTAGGTCACTTGATGATTGTGAAGGAAATCCCCAATGACGAGTCTCCCGAAGTCTTGGACTGGATCCAGACTTACATAGACTGGATGAGCGACAATACAGACTACTCCAAGGCTATTGTTGACCAATCAAAGTATCTGAAATACCTAATGAGCGAGTTCCTTGCCAACAAGCGTAGACCTCACATCACTCTGAGGAAGTTCGACAAGGAATGGTTCAAGGCATTCTTCCTTTGGTTGAAGAACGACTATGTACCACAGAAGTATGTACGAGTTGAAGCCAAGCCTTTGTGTGAAGGCTCCCTGCATAATGTTCAACAGCGCATAGTGACGGTGTTCAACAAGGCTGTCAAGTTCGGTAAGTTGAAGGCTAACCCTTTCTACCAGTTGGAGAAGTCAGACATCTTCCCCAAGCCAAAGTCATCACATAAGCAGTATCTCACTCCCGATGAACTGAAAAGGTTCATGGCTTCAGATGAGAGAAGTCCAGGGGTAGCAGAGACACAAAAGGCTTTCGGTTTTGCCTGTCTAACAGGACTTCGTATCAGCGACATCAAGGCTTTAAGGTGGAGCGACATCAAGAGAAACGAGGAAACGAACACTCTTGTAATCGTCCAGAAGAAAACAAAGGCTCTCAATGCCGTACCAATCGGCAATACCGCCTTGTCATGGATGCCACCCAAAGGCGATGATGATTTTGTGTTCCACCTTCCTGCCAAGGCTAATGTGGATGCAGCCCTTAAAAGGATAGCCAAAAAGGTGGGCATTGAGAAGAATATCTCTTTTCACTGCTCCAGACATACATTCGGAATTTTGGTGCAGGCGGTTACCGGCAACATTGAGACTACCAAGAAGCTAATGGGACACAAGTCGCTCAAATCCACCACCATCTATGCAGATGTGCTGACGAATGAAAAGGTCAAGGCTGTTGACAACACAAAGAAAGCCTTTCGAGGTCGCAAACAGCGTGAAGAGAACAAGCAAATACCAAGGACAAAGCGGACAGCAGCCACCAACACCCATCCACGCAGAATAACTTTTTTACAGGATAACAAGTAAACAGAACTTTTCAGGATAACAACCAGTTATTTTCACTTTTGTAGTCTCCATATTTCGGGCAGGGATTTCTCTCTGCCTTGGGGACTACACTTTCAAAACAAGCAGTACAACAAATCACAAACAATTAAATTACAGGATAATGAACAAAACTATCGACACCGAGACTCTTCTTTTGAAGGTAGAGTCACATGAGCACCGCATTGGGATAATGGAGAACCTTCTCCGTGATGCCAAGCAAGTATTGACACTGGAGGAAGCATCCTTATTCATGGGCATATCAAAGAGCAGTCTCTACAAGATGACACACAAGCATGAACTTCCGTTCTTCCGTCCCAACGGCAAGATTATATACTTTGAGAAGTCCGAGCTTTTGAACTGGATGCGCCAGAACCGCAGTATGTCCGAGGCAGAGACCAAGGCTGCAGCGACCAAGCACATGAGTGAACTTTGTAAATAGACATGGCGATGATGAAGGACGATATTTCCCATGAGGAGTACAGATGCAAGTTGGCGAATGTCGCTGACCTTGCCGTGAGCTACATCAATACTGGCAACGGCTACTTTCGGATGCGTGATGCTTTCAACGGACTTGCCGAGCAATGCGGAGCCAACAAGGGCATCAATGATGAAGCAACTGTCGGCAGAAGAAAACTTCTTGCCCAGTCTGTTTGCATTGAGTGCATTTCACGATTAAGCAGTCATTCTAATGACAGGTTGCAAGGCGAACTCTATGTTATCGCAAAGGGCATTTCCCCAAGGAGAGGATGGCATAGATGATTTTCTCTTTACTGAGAAAAACAGTCTTGCCAGTTATGGTTATAATATTCAAAATTCACAGAACATGGATAAACAAAAGATACATTACTGCTTCACGCTGTCCGATGCACAGATGGAGTATCTTCGCTGCAAGAAGTACAAGATTGACCGCATGGAATGCTTCATGTCTCTTGCCTCTCTTGCTGAACGTGAAACAACACTTGTTTCTATCAGCAAAACCCAACAAGTGGAAATCTTGTGTGGGCAATGTCTGGTTGACAATACCCAACTTGCCAAACTCTGGGATAAAGACCGCAAGACCGTCCCAAAACTTTTACAAGCTATGGAGGCTGTGGGCATTTCCTCTTCACAAAAGGTTGGAGACAACCGCATTATAACCCTGCATTCACTCTCTGGTTGGTATGTGGACGGAAGATTTGTCAAGAACGGCTTTTCATTGAAGCGCAATGCGGATGGCTCTGCAATCGTCCATACGGAAGTTCCACAAGCAAGAGTATTTGTTACGACAACGGAGGATGATACAAAGTCGGACAAGGAAGATGGACATTTTTCCAATGGAATATCCGATACAGACAACAAGGGCAATTCTTCTACAGCAGATATTTCTTCTTCCCTAAATTCGGCTTCATCTAATGATAATGGAAGCGTGGGTAAGATCGAAACTAATGGCAATCTTTCCGATGCTATTACTGGTGGAATTTCCCCACAGCAAAACTACTCCAGACAGTCTGTTGGCAATCCTTCTTCCATGCAAGAAGCAGATGCCAAACAGAATGAGGGAGAACACAACACATATCCACAGCATCTGGCAGGAGGTCAAACACAACAGTCTAACGGTTCTAATGCCAATGGTTACAAGGCTAACAGCTACCATAACGGCAATCAATAGGCATACAGAGGCTAATGAGCCACCATACCGATAAATCATCCCACAGGACAATTGACCGCCAGAGGCTACCGCCGAACTGTTATACGTTTAAGCAGCCTTGGGGACGGAGGCTGTTAAAAGTGCCGTCATTTTATAGGTACTTTTCGAGAAATCCTTTTGTAATACAGAAGCCGTGTCCGTCTTTCTGTATTCCTAAAAGTTTCTCGGACTACTCGCAGGCTCGCAGTCGTGACCACCTTTGTAAGATGCTTGTAATCATCCCTTTTTAATCAGAGACAAGGACAAATGAGAAAGAAGAACATCATAAGAAAACCGCCTACGGAAGTCCATACCTACCGATGCACGAAAGAGGAGTTGATGCAGCTCCAGACGCTTGCCAAGGAGTGTGGGTTAAGCCTGAGTCGCTATGTCGTTGAGACTGGCTTAAAGCACCGTCCACGCATGAGGCTTACCAAGGATGAGGTGGATGCTCTCAACTCTCTCGCCATCGCAAGGACGGATTTGATAAAAATCAGCAACGTGCTATCCAAGAAAACGGCTGAGGAAAAGGCTCGGTTCTTCAAGAATGAGAAGTTCATGCGATGGTGGATTGATGCCGTTGCAGGACTTATCCAACATTGGTATAGCATTGAAGAGAATATCGCTACAAACGTACAGACCAAATCAAAGGAGTAATCATGATTATGCTCGCAAAGGTAGTATCGTATGGAGGCAATTCCGTAAGGTACGCATTGGAAAAGGAGAATGCAAAGACGGTCAAGGTGAACAATATGCCCGATGGTCTTGACCCTACCGCCATCTGGTACATGATGAAGCATCATTGCCAATATCATCAGGCAGAAAGAACTGTTGGCAGAAAGTTGGAAAGGTTCATGACCACTTTTGTACTTTCCCCATCAAAGGAGGAATCTGCCAACTTCACGATGGAAGATTGGTCTAACCTCCAAGATGAAGCCTTGGAAGTTTTGGATTCAGTTGGACTTACGCCCAATGGTTTCTCCAATGAGATAAAGACCAATTTCACCAATTCTATGAATGTGGGTGGACTGCACTCTGACTCCAAGTCAGGAACGCTGCACCTTCACATTGACTGCTGTCGTGTGGATATGGAGGGTAACACCAACGATGTGCATGATATTCATCTTCGGGCAATGAAGGCTGCGGAAATCATCAATATGCGCCATGGATGGGAACAACCACAGGAAATTCGGAATATGCGGAAGGTGGAGCTTGCGGAGGATTGTGAAAACACTCTCAAAGATATGCAACAGTTCAACATAGACAGATACTTCAATCTGTTGCGCATGAAAGGCTATGAGGTAAAGCCACGCTACGACAAACAACGGAAACTTGTCGGCTACACAGTCGGCAAGAATGCTTCTGTGTTCAAGGCTTCTGAGATTGGCAGGAAGTTTATGGCATCAAAGATTGAAGACACCTGGAAGAAACTGCATCCACAACCTACACAAGTCAAGACAAAGCCTGTTTCTCCATCCGTTGCTCCTACGCCTCGCCCAGTTTGTCCTGTCGCTCAGACTCCAACATCATCAAAACCAAAGGCACAACCTCAACTTGCACAAACGGCATTCACAATCAACATTGGCGATGGAGTCAAGAAGGTGTGGATTCCGAACTCTGTCAAAGATGTCTTTTCTAATGAGGTTCAGATTCCAGAGGATAATGATATTGCGACAACAGAGAATGTCGCTCATGTAGCGATGCTGTTGTTTGCAGGGTATATTGACGCAGCTACTTCCATGTCTGAATCATGTGGCGGTGGTGGTTCTGCTCCTTCTTCTGGTTGGGGCAAGAAGGATGATGAAGATGACTGGAAGTTTGCCCACCGTTGCGCACAGATGGCTCATTCCATGTGCAAGCCAAAGCCACGCAGCAGAAGTTTCCACCGATAAATCAATGACAATATGGCTATCAGAAAAAGCAAGATAAACATAGACACAGAAGAAAGATCCGACTTTGACAACATGATGAATGATGTCGAAAACGAGGTTGAGGAGCAGCAAGCCGAGGATGGACTTGTAAACCGAGTTCCTGAGTTGAAGCAGTTGAGTGAGGATATTGACAAGGCTACAAACTCCTTCATCAATGCCACACTTGAACTGGAATCTGCCATTCAGCAGTATCAACGTGCGGAAGTTCAATTGGGTGGTGCTGTGACTACTATCAGCAAAAAGGTTGATACCATCAATCAGCACATAGACAAAGTTTTGGAAAATGCTCCCACGAAATTAAAGGTGTCTGTAAATGTCAATGATGCTGACTGGCAGAAAATCCAAGAACTGTTCACCAAAGAACGTCAATGGATGGTCTCACAGATGCAGGAGCATATCCGTGAGGTCAATTCCATGTTTGCTGATGAACGGAAGAAAGTCCGTGAGCGATACAAGGAATATGATGGCTGCTATCTCGGTCACTATGCACAATGGTTCTTCTGGTTTTTCTTCACGATTGGCTTCTTTGTGGTTGCAGGAGGTGTTGGAATGATAATTGCACAGAACTATATATGAGATAATATGAGATAGACGAGTTACTGCCTAACATTAAGTTTGCACTTAAAATTAGGCAATTACTATTATTATCTCGATAACCAATCAACCAATTTAATTACCTTCTTCGTGCCATAATGATAAGAATGATGCTGCGCAAGAGATACATTATCGAAACCATTAACGACATGCTGAAGAATACGGCACAGATTGTACACTCACGCCATAGATCTGTAAGCAACTTTATCATGAACCTTAATTCAGCATTGGGAGCATATTGCTTCTTCGACAATAAGCCAAAGGCATTGCAGGGATACTGCATCGCACCAAACAGCTGTCACTATTCTAAGGGCAAAACAACTTCTTTCAACCTTCTGTTATTACCCACTCCTAATGGTATGGGGAGGAGGCGTATTCACGCTGCATTTATATTGTATAAAACACTCGGTTATCCCGAACTTGGATATTCATTGTTATATTGTGTATCTATTTTCGGCCGCAATGATTGTTCAAACGAGAGCAAAGCCGAGCTTGCTTGAGCAATGTAGAGTGTAGCCAATCTCCACATTTTCTCGTTTGCAAAGGTACGGCAATAATCTCTGCAACACAGTTGCAGAGATTGCGTCAGCACTTGTATTTGGACAAAAAGTGAAAACCTTTTCACCTCTTGTCTTTAATAAACCGTAAAGACTGAATAAACGTAGCGTTTTTCCTTGCCATTTATTTCTATCTCCCTGCCCAAGCGGTATTCGCCAGGAGAGAAATCTTTCTCGTAGCTCTCGCTTCGCAGAGGAATATTTATGTCATAGCTTCCGCCGTTGCCAATATTCACCGCCAACAGGGTGGCTGAATACAACGCTCCGCCCTTGCTCCTTTCCCTGTGTTCAAAGGGTATCCAATTTTCGCCAATCTTTTTCTCAACGACCCTTTTGCCTGTTAGCGAAATTGATGAACACTTAGTGTTGTTGACAATCTTGGCAGACACAATGGTGTCAACGGGTGCCTTGAAACGATTTGCAGACAATTCCATCATGATGCTGTCACAGCTATCGCTGTGCAAACTGTCACTCAGAGCCACCGCAACGGAATCGTTGCCGTTTGAGCCAGTGGCTTGTATGGAGCATCCTGTAAAAGAGCTACATATGGACAATGTTAATATACATATCAGATTTCTCATACGTTCAATACCTCTTAAGATGCAATGCTTTCAAAACGTTATCCGCCTTAGAGTAGATGAGGTAGTTCTTTCCCATTTTTTCAGGGTGTCCATATACGACACCGACTGTCAAGCGTGTATTATACTTCGATATATAGGTGTATACAATTCCACCGCTATCTCCTCCATCTGCGGTACATTTCACAAGTGTCATATCAGAGAATGTCGCCGTTTCGTCTTCAGACAGAACAGTACAATCTATATCCTGTATATAACCACCTGTGCGTTTCGTTGTTGCGCCATATTTGTTCACGTATGTCCCTTCTCCTGGTTTGTTTGTCGTCGTCGATAGAACACTGCTTGAACTGCCACCAATATAATTGTTGATGTTGAATTCATCCAAATAGCCGCATGGAATAAAAGAAGCTTCGGCATTTCCTGTTGAGACAATTCGGGAAGAACAAATGCCAAAAGGATTGAAATCTTTATCATAACAGTATTGCCCAACGCTGACCACATGCCCTGCGGTCACTAATCCACAACGTTTTTGTCCAGAAGTCTCTTGGGCGCGAAATGCGAATGTGCCGTAGATAGGTTTATCACCTGACATTGAAATAAGACACGTATCACCTGCGCCAATAGGAAATTTAGATATTGTAGCCAATGTTGTGTAAGAGCGCGTATTAACAAGCTGTGTGGAAAGGCAAGGATTATCTGTATTGATTTTTCCCATGTTTGTGAACACTACAGCAGGGTTATCGTAAAAATTTTTAAACTCCTTTATTCTTGATTGAGAACAATCGGCAAGATAAACTACAACAGCGTTGTTTTTCTGACTGATACCGATGGCTGTTAAGTTACTTTTCAAACTTGTGCTCATTTCAGCATATTTTGAATACAGATGCGACTTTATATTTTTCAACTCTTGCAATGAATACACACATCGTTTAAATTTCAACAGAGAACTATTTACGAGGGATTTTATCCTGTTAACACCACTAACGGAATCCCCCTTTATTGAAATGGTCAAAAATCCATCTTTTTCGATGAAAGAACCACCATAGTAGTCTGGATAGCTGTCCTCACCATCCACAGATCTCGTGGCAACCTTAATTTTGGCAAGCAAACTGGCGTTTATCTCGTTAGCTTCTTCCTGACAGTCGGAAGGCACTTCTTGAAGTAAAACGTAAGATTGATTTTGACTTTCATCTATAGCCGTTACGTCTGTATCGTTATCAGAACTGTCAAAATCATCATCTTTATTGCAACCAACGATTGTAATAACGCCCCAACACAAACAAAAATAAAATATAAATTTCTTCATACGCATAATATTTAAGTATTTCTATAAAATATTACAAATTTAAGAACATAAACAGTTTGTTGTTTGTTTTATTAACCATAATTAATAAGTTTAACATTACAGTTCTTAAGTAACCTGATGCTTCATCACCATGTTGTTGAGGTTTCTATGGAGAGCACCAGCGTCTACTGGATACCAATATGGCGTGTGCTGTCTCCCCACTTCAAGCTAAATCTTGCCAATCCGTATTTCATCAAGCAGCTCCCTGGTCGCAAGAGTGACGTGAAGGATACGCAGTGGATTGCCGAGTGTACGATGAAGGAGCTTATACGCGGCAGCTTCGTACCTCCTGAGACAATCCAACAGCTGCGTCAGTACGACCGCCGTATATTCGACCTCAACGAGGAGATAGTAAGAAAGCTGTCAAAACTTGATGCCGTGCTGCAACGCTGCAATATACGTCTGAGCAACTACTTCCCATTCTATCTACGTTAATTTTTGTTATCTCTTGCTAGTAGAATTGTGTTTTGGTACGTTATTGTTTCTGATTTGTTTCTTTTGGGTTTTTACTGCTTTAAATAGTGTTGTGTTTCAAATAGTTACATCAAATCAGCAGAATATCAAGAAAAAGATCATGATGATTGTAGGAGCTTGTATCTTCCTCGTGGCAGCAGCACAGGCATTGCCATTGTTCTTCGGTGTGACCAACTAACGAGTGAGAGTTATTCCTTGCATATACAGTAAGTGAGAAACGACGTGAAGAATGGCAAGAGAAGAGCAGGAAATCCGCTAC
>OODA01000536.1_pt1 | contig 21284 bp, 13 predicted proteins | sample 1671341 | NCBI WGS metagenome assembly OODA01 (sample SAMN06348147, study PRJEB24527) | human gut metagenome | biome: human gut; feature: ankylosing spondylitis patient; material: feces | host: Homo sapiens | place: China | collected 2015-10 | reverse complement strand
ATTTAGCAGAGCGCGTATTTCCTTCCTTTCTCTACCCCGACGCGAGACGCGTCGCCCCCATTAGTGCTTGCGTTTCTTCAAGCACCAAGCGCTAACACCAAACGCTAACTCTAATGGGGGCGACGCGTCTCGCGTCGGAAAAATATGCAGCTTTTATTTAGCAGAGCGCGTATTTCCTTCCTTTCTCTACCCCGACGCGAGACGCGTCGCTCCCATTAGAGGTTGCGTTGGGTGCTTGCGTTGGGTGCTCGAGTTCGTTCGCATGTTTACGTTCTAACGAACAGCAATATTTGTATATCTGCACATCTGCGATTGCAACTAGCATGGATATGCTCTCACAACACTTTTTGTGCAATTTGTCTACACTCTGCACTTTTTGTCTGCACTAAGCTGATTTTCAAGGCATTACGCAGTGTATATAGGTGCAATAAACCTACACTTTTGTCTGCACTACCTACACTATCTACACTTTTGTCTGCACTACCTGCCCGCCGTAGCCACATGACCTAACAGCATAGGGGACGCGTTTGCCGGACATAGGGAGAGCAGATTTTCAGTTGCTCCAACAAATTTTACGCCCTCTCTATACCAGCATTCCTTGCCGGCACAACATATAATATGCTTGTATATGCAAGACAATGCAGACGAAGTGCAAGTAGTGCAGGCAGTGCAGACAAAAGTGTAGGTACATTGCACCTACATACACTGCGTAACGCATTGAAAATCAGCCGAGTGCAGACAAAAAGTGCAGAGTGCAGACAATTTTGCAAAAACAAATAATATGGGGGGATAAGCCAACTGCCACTTACACCACCCTACCATCATCACCTTTCTGAGGCAAAGCAAGTTTCTATTGTCCCTGGCTCCATCACCTTGTAGCCCAAAAAAGTGCAGCGCTTTATCGCAAAGCACTGCACCCACATAATGGTTATATATCAACTGATAAACAAAAAGTCAATCTTATTTTGCCCCATACGCTTCAGGCACCACACGTATGCGCAACACCTTTATTTTGTCGGCACCCACAGGCAGTGTGCCAGCAAAGCCATAGGTCAACTTGCCACCAGCATGGTCAAACGACGGGGTACGCTGCAAGTTCCACTCACCGGCATCATCAGCCTGCATGGTATGCCATTGCAAAGGCGTTATGCTGTCGTTGAAAAGTCCGAGTTTTGCCACACTGTCGTAAGGCATGGTGCTCATGTTGCCAAAGCCCGAACTCAGACGCGGCAAAACTGGCGTGACAATGCGCCGGCCGCGCTCGGTATAGAACAGATTGATGCCAGGACCATCGGCAGCCGTAATGGCCTCGATGTGGTAACGCCCGGCGGACAAGGTTTCACTACGCTCCATGTCAAGCGACATAGGCTTAGTGTCTATTTCCTTTTCAAACTTGTAGTACGGCAATTCTACACTGCTGCCAAAGTCGTCGGTAGTAGACACACATCTGTCGCCGGCATTAATGTTGACAGCCGTGTTCAGTTTCCACCCATCGCGCGCCAACAGGTTGACCGAACGTGGTATGGTTGACAAATTGTAGATGTTGGGGTTCGTCTCCTTCACCCAATTTACTTTGTAAGCAAACAGGCTGCCAAAGGCTATTGACGAAATGAGTGTGACAAGGCACACAAGAGCCAAAGCCCATCGTGTAGCGGCCGACAGCGGACGGGTGCTTGACGACTTGAACAACGAGCGCACCAACAAATAGAAAAGTGTACCTAAGAACACCAGTGACGATATGACGCCCAACCAGCCCAACACACCTATCATGGCATCGTGGGCTATGAGCCACCCCAGACTGTCGTTCATGGCATTGCCAATGTGGCTGCTCTCACCATAGGCTATGGCAAGGTATACGGCACACGCCAAAACCGATGCAATTAAAGTGCCAATAATCAGCAGTACAAACAGTTTGACACAGAACACAAAGATGGTTAGCAATGTGCCCCAAAAACTGCGTGCGGCACTGCGAAACTCTGGCGACTGCACATAGTTGGCCGCCCGGTTGGCTTCGCGCATAACCTCCTCGCTGATGCTTTGTGCATTGACGGGTTTGCCCTGCATGCGCAAGCGATCTTCGGGGGTGTTGGCTGCCGGTATGAGTGCCCACGCCACAAGGTAAATTATACCGATGGTTGAAAAACTGACCAATGCCAGCAGCACCATGAGTATGCGCCACGGCAGGGGGTCGTCGCAGCCAAAATAGCGGCACAAGCCCGACATGACGCCACCCAGCATTTTGTCCTGCGGGTCGCGGTAAAGTTTGCGGGCACCCATACCGTTCTTTTCTTGGCCGGCCGACGTGCCATCGTCACCGGTCTGTGTCTGACTTTCGGAAGCTTCACCGTCATGGCTGGCAGATTCGGCATCATCGGCCGTTTCGTCCATTTGTTCGGGGTTGCCAATGCGCTTTATTATTTGCTGCACGTGCTCAATGCTGACGGCCTCCACTCCTTGGTCTTTAAGTTCGCTCAGCAATTCGGCCACACGGTGCTCTATGTCGTCGGCTATCTCTGCCCCACCCTCGCGTTTGTCAAAGTAGCGGTGCATGTTGTCAATGTATTGTTCGAGCAGCTGGCAGGCATCGTCGTCGATGGCATACAGCACGCCAAACATGTTGATGGTAATATTCTTTTTCATAATGCGGGTTTCTGATTTGTTTGTTTAATGATAAAGTGCTACGCCTTGAGCGGCAACTGTGGCGTCATATTCTTGAGCAACGACACCGTGCGTGCCAGTTCGTTCCAGGCATTGTCGAGTTCGCACAAAAAGTTTCGCCCTTCGGGGGTCAGACTGTAGTATTTGCGTGGAGGTCCTTGTGTTGACTCCCGCCACTCGTATTGTAGCAGTCCGTCCTTTTTTAGTCGGGTGAGCAATGGGTAGAGCGTGCCTTCTACTACTATCAGTTCGGCCTCTTTCAAACGTGCGATGATGTCGTTTGCATAACTCTCCTCACGACTCAGCAACAGCAATACACAGTACTCGAGCATGCCTTTGCGCATCTGTTGTTTGGCATTGTCTACATTCATAAACAGTATTCCTTAATTGTTTGATGGTGCAAATATAGGTTATAACTTAGTACTGTGCAATACATAGTACTATAAAATCGCAAAGATTTAAGGTTTATTATACGTGGCGATGGGGGAATGCGGTAATGGGGGCAACGCGTCTCGTGAACGATGAGATTTGCCGCTAATGCGGAAACAAAAGAACATAAGAACATAAGAACAAAAGAGTTTCAAGACATACGGGCATGGACTTGCGTCCATATGCCCTCAAGAACATAAGGGCTACGCCGTTAAGACCTTGAGCGTCATAAACAGGAAAGAAATAGCATTAAACGCTACGGCGTAGCCCTTATGTTCTTGAGGGCAAATGGACGCAAGTCCATGCCCGTATGTCTTGAAACTCTTTTGTTCATATGTTCTTATGTCCTTTTGTTTCCGCATTAGCGGCAAATCTCATAACTCACGGAACGCTCAGTTTAGAGATTGCTTATTACTACCCTTTTCCCGACGCGAGACGCGTCGCCCCCATTAGAGGTAGCGTTTGGTGCTTGAGTACGGTTTTACTGGCAATAATATGCAAATGTACAAATACAGCTGACGCCGCAGCGTTGCTATTCGCAACGCTACGGCGTCAGCCCATTAGCATATTAGCACATTGCCATATTAGCACATTACCATGCTCACATCACTTTGCATTAAGTTTGAGCGCGTCCTGGTCGTCATACTGCTTTTGCAGGCGGACAAGCTCCTTCATCAAGCGGGCAGTGATTTTCTCAGTACCCGGCTGGCCATAGATGTTGTGCATTTCGTGCGGGTCGGTGTTGAGATTATAAAGTTCCCACTTATTGATGTCGTTGTAGAAGTGAATGAGCTTGTAACCATCAGAACTGCGTACACCATAATGACGCTTTACGGCATGTTCGGCCGGATATTCATAATAGTGGTAGTAGATGCTCTTGCGCCAGTTTTTGGGGTGTTTGCCTTGCAAAAGTGGCAGGAGCGACACGCCCTGAATGTCGGCTGGCACGGGGGCACCCGCCAGTTGCAGGAATGTGGGTGCATAGTCAATGTTCTGCACCATCTCGTTGATGTCGCCACGGGCATTGAGGCCCTTTGGCAGACGCATTACCAACGGCGTGTTGAGCGACTCCTCATACATAAAGCGCTTGTCAAACCACCCGTGCTCGCCCATGTAGAAACCTTGGTCGGAGGTGTAAACCACGAGCGTGGAGTCGAGCAATCCCGACTGCTTGAGGTAGTCGAGCATGCGGCCGACGTTGTCGTCAAGGCTCTTCACAACCTTGGCATAGTCGCGCATGTAGCGCTGATACTTGAACTCGTCCAAAGCCTTGCCCGTGAGGTGACGGCTGTTAAAGTCTAAGGCCAGTGAATCGTAGAAGTAGTCATACTCGGCACGCGACCTTGAGTCGAGACGGCCAATCATGTTGAGGTAATTGTCGGTCAGGAATGTCTTTGAGCCCGGAGTGTACATCTTGGTGTCGTACACAATGTCCATGTGCTTGCCAATCTGCATCTCGGCCGTTTTGGCAGCATCGCGGCCCTCATAGTCATCGTAGAAGTTTTCGGGCAGGGCAAATGTCTTGTCCTCATATTCGCGCAGATACTTGAGTTCGGGCAACCAGGCACGGTGGCAAGCCTTGTGGTGCACAAAGAGTATGAAGGGCTTGCTCTTGTCACGCTTGTGCTCCATCCAGTCAATGGCCTTGTCGGTCACGATGTTGGTCACATAGCCCTTTTCGCGTGTTTCGGTGCCGTCCATATTGATAAAGTTGGGGTTGTAGTAGTCACCCTGTGCCGGCAGAATGTTGTAGTAGTCAAAGCCCGTGGGAGTGCTCACCAAGTGCCACTTACCAATGATGGCGGTTTGGTAGCCAGCCTTTTGCATGAGTTTGGGCATGGTTTGCTGCGAACCGTCAAACACGCCGTGCTCATTATTAGTAAAGCCATTCTTGTGTGAGTGTTTGCCAGTAAGCATACAAGCGCGGCTGGGGCCTGACAGCGAGTTGGCCACATAAGAGTTAACAAACTTCACGCCATCGGCCGCAATGCGGTCGAGGTTGGGTGTCTCGACAAAACGGTTGTCGTAGCAACTCATCATTTGCGCCGTGTGGTCGTCGGTCATGATGTACACAATGTTGTAGTGCCCTTGCGCTGCAGCAGCGGCGGGGAACAGCATTGGTGCTAAAAGCAGGAGATTCTTCTTCATAAGATAGGTTGGAAAAAAGAAAGTTGACGAGCCGGCTATTATAGCGACAGCTCGTCAACTTGCATTATTTATTGAAGAGCAACTTTGCCATTACTTCTTCTGTGTCATGTTATAAACGATGTCCATGATTTGCTTGCCAAGGGCATCGGCTTCCTCCATAGTGTGTGCCTCAGAGTATACACGAATGATAGGTTCGGTGTTGCTCTTGCGCAGGTGTACCCACTTGTCGGCAAAGTCAATCTTCACGCCATCGATGTCGGTAACTTGCTCGTTCTTGTAGAGGTCCTTAACCTTCTGCAGAATGCCAAAGATGTCGGTAGTCGGATCGAGGTCGATGCGGTTCTTGGCAATGTAGTACTGCGGCAGAGAGTTGCGGAGTTCGGTAGCGCGCATGCCGGTCTTGGCCAGATAAGTAAGGATAAGGGCGATACCTACCAATGCGTCGCGGCCAGAGTGGGCAGCGGGGTAAATCACACCGCCATTGCCTTCACCACCAATTACGGCACCAGTTTCCTTCATCTTGGTTACCACATTTACTTCGCCCACAGCAGCAGCTGCGTAGTTGCAGCCGTACTTTTCGGTTACATCGCGCAAGCCGCGGCTTGAAGAGAGGTTTGACACCGTGGGGCCAGGTGTGTGGCGCAATACGTAGTCGGCGCAGGCCACGAGTGTGTTTTCCTCGCCAAACATGCTGCCGTCCTCGCATACAAGTGCCAAGCGGTCAACATCGGGGTCAACCACAATACCCAGGTCGTGACGTCCCTTACGCAGCAGGTTGCGTATTTCGCTCAAATTCTGCTTCAAGGGCTCGGGGTTGTGGGAGAAGTTGCCGGTAGGCTCAGTGTTCAAGCCAGTAACCTCTGTCACACCAAGCTGGCCCAGCAATTTGGGTATGATGATACCACCAACCGAGTTGACTGTATCGATGGCCACCTTGAAGTGTGCACGGCGGATAGCTTCGATGTCAACCAGTTCGAGATCCTTAACCAGCTCAATGTGGCGCTGGTCGTAGCTGAAGTTTTTGGTGTAGCAACCGAGGCTGTCGACATCGGCAAACTCAAAGTTGCAGTTATTGGCCAAACGTACCACTTCAGATGCCTCTGTGGGCGGCAGGAATTCGCCTTTTTCGTTCAAGAACTTCAAGGCGTTCCACTGGCGCGGATTGTGACTTGCAGTGATGATGATACCGCCACAAGCGTGTTCCATGGTCACAGCCAGTTCGGTGGTAGGTGTTGAGGCCAGGCCGATGTTGACAACATCAAAGCCCATACCCATGAGTGTACCGCATACCACGTGGCTTACCATCTCGCCCGAGATACGGGCATCGCGGCCGACAACAATCTTACGGCGGAAGGCACGGCTTACCACATTTTCGCGCAGTGCAGCGAATGCAGAAACAGACTTGGCTATATCGACAGGATTGAGCGTATCGCCTGTTTTACCGCCAATAGTACCACGGAAACCTGAAATGGATTTAATCAGTGTCATAGTATCTTTATTGTTTTATTATGTGTTTTATTGTTTGAGATAGCAAAGTTAGTGCAAGGCGAGCGAAATACAAAACGAAAGTCCTAAAACTTTCGTTTTTATTTACGAGCCGCAGCCTAACTTGCGCGACAGCGAAAGTGCAAGGGGGCAAAACGCTACCACAAAACGCTTGCTCTAATGGGGGCGACGCGTCTCGCGTCGGAAAAATAAAAAGAAAAGACATACAAAACCCACTAAACAACAGCTGCACTATCCCCGACGCGAGACGCGTCGCCCCCATTAGAGCTTGCGTTTCTTCAAGCAACAAACGCTACCAACAAACGCTATATCTAAAAAGCCGCCCGGAAAAGCATTCCGGGCGGCTCACCAAATGAAAGAAATTACGATTGATAATTTCTTACCTGCAAGGCTACCTACTTCCTTGCAAGTGGATTAAAAGCGGAAATATCTCCGCCTTAAAGCGTATTATGTCATGTGGATTAGTCCTCGTCGGCAGACCAGCTGTCGCTGCTCCAACCCTTTTGGTCAGACATTATCACGTTAGTCTCCTTGGTCTTGTCAACGTCAAATGAAGCTTTTCCTGATCCAGGCAGCATAATGTCCTCGCCATAGAGGTTGATAACCTGAGCTTGAGGCTTGCTATATGTCATTTTCATAATTGTGTAACTTGTTTGGTTAAATGTTGATGATTGGGTAATGCTTACTTGACAAGTTTCTTGCCATTCTGAATATAGAGACCGCCCTTAACAGGAGCCCATACACGGCGACCGCTGAGGTCGTAGATGGGGGCATTGTTCTCACCATTGTTGATAGTAGCAGCGTTGATGCCAGTTACAGTATTGCCAAAGTTGAGGGCAATAGCAGAAGCACTGAGAGCGCTTGCATTGATGTAAGCCTTGTTGGCAGGAATAGCGGTTACATTGCCCGGAGTGTAGAAACCTACAGTACCATTGTTCACACCAAATACGAGGTAGTTGGCCTTGGGTGTAGCCTCAGCAAATGCGATACCAGTGTTTGTACCAATCAGAGCATTACCTTCAATGGCATCAGCAGTACCGATAGTAAGAGTAGCCTTGTTTTCAGTACCAACGAGTACGAAACCAGTGTTGGCAGGTACTGAAGTAGTAGCAGTCATGTCGATAGCAGTCTTCTCTGCATTGAGTGCACCAGTGTAGGCAGTAGCACCAGCCACATTGCTTACACCGAAAGGCAAGTAAGCCGAAGCATACTTCTTGTCACCCTGAGCAGTCATGTCAATTTCTACATCGGTAGCGGGGATAACGTACCAGCGGCTGGCAGTAGATGAAGCTGTTGCTTCCCAACCTATCATTCTACTACCTTGGCCTCCAGCGTGTATATAGCTGTAATCAGAACCCACTGCTTGATCGAAGAACAAGAATGTTTTACCTACGTGCGAGATGACATAACTACCTTTTTCTCCGTAATCTTCATCACCGAGATTTATGTTTTGATCCTTTTTCGCCTTGCCCAAGGTAAGACCACCTACCTTGATGCGGTAGCGACCTGCCTCTGCGTTTGCAATATAGAAAACAGATGATGCACCCTTGCCGTTTTGTGTACTGATAAGATTGCTTTTTACGTTTGCGGGGTTGCTATTGAGACAAGCGTATGTTTTGTAGTGCTTATTATACAAGCGGTAATACTTACCTACCTCCATAGTAGAGGTGTTACCAGCAGCTACCTTTTCATTCTGCGCTTCGAGAGTCTTAATCACCTCGGCAGTGGCATCCTCTGCACTTGCAGCAACATATGCAGCATTGAAAGCATTCAAGTTTTCTGCAACAGTCAAATAAGAGTTTGCACCGATGGCACCCTCGGGTGCACCTTCGTCGTTATAGTTGGCGTATGTCTGTGCGTAAGTCAAAGGATAGCTCTTCGGTTCTTGCACATGCATGGTTGAACCAGCGTCGCTGTCGCCATAAGTCTCCAAAACGTTGGTTGCTGAGTTGTAATTAAGATATTTGCCTTCTTCCTTGTAGAAGCAGAAGCCGTTAGCTTTGTTTGAGCCCGTAGAGGCTGCAATTTTGAACGCATCACCAGCCTCGTTAAGCGACCAAGCCTTACCATTAAGCACAACAGCCTTGTTAGTGGCCTTGTTATAAATTGTATAGCCTTTGGTAATGTTACCCACGAAAGTCCATTGGAAGTTATCTGACAATGTTGGAGTCGTAGTTTTACCTAAGGTCTCAATAGCGATGCTGTTGTCAGCGTTACCCTTCAACAGGAAGTTTGCTTGGTTGTTGTGTATATCAATGACATACCACTTGGCAGTTGCAGCATTGTAGCTTTCTGCAGCGGTGAACGGAATGTTCGAGGTACAAGCCACATCATAGTTGCTGTCGTCAGTTTTGGTCACTTCACCATTAGTAAGAACGCCCAAATTGGGTACTTGATCTTCAGGAATTACAACCTCAGCCGTTTTTGTAGCCACTTCCCTACCATCTACCTTGTAGTGGTATGTAATGCTCTTGGTAGCGATGCTTGCATCCTTTGACAAATAGAACTCGGCACACGATGCAACGCCTTGGTCGTCATTGGCTCCTGTAACAATAAACATCACGTAACGACCGCTCAATTCTGTATCAGAAGTAGCCGTTTTAAGCACTTGATCATCATTAGGATAGCTAAATGTACCAGTCATGGTGGGGTCACCCAGCGCATCGACAATTTGTTTTGCACTCTTACCATTGCTTACGCTTTCAAAATTCGTGTCGCTTACATAGATTTTGAAAGTGGTAGCTCTACCATTTGCTTTACCAGAACGTGGCATATAGCCAATGGTTTTGAAAGCGGTTTTTTGACCCAAATCTATTACAAAGAACTGAGGAAGAGTTTTGGTGACATCACCTGAACCACGGTTGGCTTCATAGCGTGAATGCCAAAAAGTGCTATTATCACCATCAATAAGAGCGGCTTTTCCACCACCATCGTGAGGTTGTTCGCCAGACACGGTTACACTCCACCCCGCACGCGAAAGTACTTGGGCAGAAGTTGTCATTGCTCCCATAGACATGAGCAACGACAGCATGAAAGTAATTTTCTTCATGTTAGATAAATATTAAGTTAAAGTAATTTTTAGCCAGTCGGAACTGTGTGTAACGTGCAGAGACGTCAAGTTGTTAAATATTAGGTAGCAAAACTTAAATACATCTCTCGTTCACGTGGCAAATATACAGACGTAAAGTGAATATTCCAAACGGGGGGGTAAAACTTTGTTAATATATTCAGAAAAGTGACTTTAGTGTTAATAATTCGTGGAAAATGGGGGACAAAAATGGCATTTTCATGACACGGAAACGATATTTGGGCAACAAAATAAACGGAGGGGACAGGTAAGACGTGAGAACAAGAGGACAGACAGACAAGTTAACAGGGAGGCGGGAGGACGGGGGCGACAAGGGGCACAGGCAAGTGTGCCCCATGTGCCTGCCTGAATAAACAAAAAAGCCTCGCGAATGTGCAAGCTGTTAAAGCATTTGCACATTCGCGAGGCGTGGCACCAACTCGAGGCACTATTATCTGTTGCACTACACGATTATATATACTAAGTCTGAATTGTTTTTTATTGTAGCCTGGGTTGGTGGGGCACAGGGTTATTCAACCGGGGTGGTTTCCTCCTTGACGGGGGTGTCCTGCTTGGCAGGTTCGTCATTCTTTGCCGGAGTGAGGGTGTCGGCAGGCACTACTGTGTCGACCAGGCTGAACTGGACGGGAGCCTCCTGCTTGGCAGTGGTGTCCTTCTGTTCGGGAGTTTGGTTCTCGGGCACTATGGTGTCGTTGGGCACCACGGTGTCTGCTGATGATGCGTTTGACACAAAGCCACGGCTGTTGTAGCTTGTTGTACCAGCGAATGCTGCGCTGCTGAGCACTACGGCTCCCATTGCCACGATGGCAGAAACTGTGAACTTTTTCATAACTTGTTCGTTTTTGTTGTTGTGAGTAATGTTGTTTCTGCCCATATAAAGCGCAAGGTGCGTGCCAAAAACTCACAAGTGGCATAAAAGCACTGATTATCAGATGTTATTGCACACGTGCCAAAATAAGTGGTAGTGTAGAAAGTGGGGAATTGTGTGTGGAATGTGTGGAAACTTTCCACACTTATTGTGTAGAATGGCATGCCACACATGGGGGGCATTTACCCGAGAATGGAGGACGTTCTGAATCAGTATCAAAGGCGAGAGCCAAACGCTAACACTAAACGCTAACACCCAAACGCCAGCACTAAACGCTACCTCTAATGGGGGCGACGCGTCTCGCGTCGGGAAAATAAAAAGGAAAGCCACCCCCACTAAACAACAACTGCACTATCCCCGACGCGAGACGCGTCGCCCCCATTAGAGCTTGCGTTTGGTGATAGTGCTTGGTGGTAGTACTTGGTGCTTGAAGAGACGCTACCTCTAATGGGGGCGACGCGTCCCGCGGGAAAATAAAAAGGAAAGCCCCCCACTAAACAACAACTGCACTATCCCCGACGCGAGACGCGTCGCCCCCATTAGAGCTTGCGTTTGGTGATAGTGCTTGGTGGTAGTACTTGGTGCTTGAAGAGACGCTACCTCTAATGGGGGCGACGCGTCCCGCGGGAAAATAAAAAGGAAAGCCCCCCACTAAACAACAACTGCACTATCCCCGACGCGAGACGCGTCGCCCCCATTAGAGCTAGCGTTTGGTGCTTGCGTTATTCGATCAACTACCTATTCCCCTTCAGCTTGTTGTAAAGCGTTTTGCGGTCAATGCCCAACAGTTGTGCAGCCCGGCTTTTGTTGCCGCCCGTTTGCTGCAAGGCCTGGTTGATACGTGCCAACTCCTCGTCGGGCGAGGGTTTGATGGCCAACGAGGCGCCCGGTGTGGCCGCTTGAGAGGCACCGGCCCCCGGCAGATTGAGCAGCAAGGGCGTGATGACCGACGATTGCTCGGCCAACAGTGCGGCACGCACAATGACATTGCGCATCTCGCGCAGATTGCCCGGCCAGGGGTATGCCATCAGAGCAGCCTCAGCCTCGGGCGTGAAACCCGTGATGTGGCGGTGCAACTCCGTGTTGGCCTGTGCCAAAAAGTAGTTGGCAAACTCTACGATGTCGGTGCCGCGCTCACGCAGCAGCGGAATGTGCAGCGTAAACTCGTTGATGCGGTGGTAGAGATCCTCACGAAACAGCCCTTCGGCAATGGCCTTTGGCAGATTTTCGTTGGTGGCGCACACCAGTCTGATGTCGATGGGGCGCTCTTCGTTGCCGCCCACAGCACGTATGCGCCTTTCTTGCAGGGCGCGCAACAGCTGCACCTGTACGTCGTAGCTGAGATTACCTATTTCGTCGAGAAAGAGCGTACCGCCCGAAGCCTGCTCAAACGCCCCCACCTTGTCGGCCGTGGCACCGGTAAAGGCACCTTTTTTATGTCCAAAAAGTTCGGAGGCAGCCAGTTCCTTAGTGAGCGACCCGCAGTCGAGCGCCACGAATGGGGCATTGGCACGGTTGCTCAACTCATGAATGCGGTGTGCCACATGCTCCTTGCCCGTGCCGCTGGCGCCGATAATGAGCACCGACATGGGAGTGGGCGCCACGAGTGCTGCCAAACGGTATAGCTCGCGGGCGGGCGACGAATGTCCCTCAATGCCCGGTTGCCTTGGCGGTGTGGCGGTGTGGCCGGTGGCGTGGGGAGCCGGCTGTGAAGAAGCGGCAGGGGCACTTGGCAGACCCACCACCGGGGACTGTGGCGCTGCGCCCTCGGTGTGGCATTGCGTACGGGCCGAAAGCGCATCACCTATCTTTTGCAACAGCAAGTCGGGCTGCACCGGTTTGCTAATGTAGTCGTTTGCCCCCAACTTCATGGCCTCAACAGCATTTTGCACATCGGCATAACTTGTCATGATGATAAAGGGCGTGTTCATGCCTTGCGTGCGCAACCACCGCAACAAATAAAGTCCGTCGTGGTCGGGCATGCGCAGGTCCGACAGCACCAGTTGTGGCGCATTGTCCTCGGACTGCCGCAACAGTTTGATGGCCGCCCCCACACTCGATGCGGTGCACACCTCAAAACCTTTTTTGCGCAGCCATGTTGACAGCATGGTGCTGAAGGTGAGGTCGTCCTCAACCATCAGCAGCGATATGTTAGCTAAATCAGATTTATTCATTTCAAAAAAAGCGTCGTTCTTCTGTTAACCCTCAAGGGTGTCAATCAGCCGCTGCAATTCCGTCATCATCTGTGTGGTGGCCTCTGAATCGTCGGGCTGCCATGCGGGTTGTGCGCGCAGTGTGTCAAGTTTGTGCAGCAAAGTTACAACAGGCGAGCCAATGAGCGTGAATGTGGGCAGCATTTTGTGCGCCACCTGGCACAAAGCAGCCTTGTCGTGCTGTGCGTTGGCTGCCGCAATGCGTTCAAGGTGTGTGTGGCAGTCGGTGCTGAATTGCTTGACAATGGCTGCTTCGGCCTCGGCATCGCCCTCGGCAAAGGCCAGGAGCGGGGCTACAAAGGCCGGCCATTGCAACGACGGGGCTGCCGGGGCTGCCAGCGCATCAGTCGGCACGGCGCCTTCACTGCCGTCCGCGTTGTCGTGATGGTGTGACAATGCTGACGGCTGTGCCGCTGGCTGCGCACCGAACACACGCTGCAGGTCGTTTTGGTTGAAGGGTTTGAACAGCACATCGGCAAAGCCCTTTTGCTTGAAATGGCTCACAGGCAGCATGATGTGCGATGTCATGGCCACTATGGGCGTGTGCCATTGTGGCAGTTGGGTGCGCAGGTGCTCGGCCAGTTCGTAGCCCGTCATGCCCGGCATTTCGATGTCGGTAAACAGCCATTGCGGCTGGTGGCCCTCGTCGAGCCAAGCAAAGAGTGCGTCGGGGGTGGTAAAGGCATTGATACTGCCGTCGGGCAACACATTGTGCAACATGGCTTCGGCCAGTTGCAACTGCAGGGTGTCGTCGTCGATAATGGCCACCAAGGCTTTGGCACTGGCTGCAGGCACCGTGGCCGGTGCGGCGTCAGACTGCGGAGCAGCAACCGCTGGCACCACCTCGCTACAAGGCAGGGTGAGCGTAAAGCGCGACCCTTGTCCCACGTGGCTGGTTACGCCAAGGTGGGCATTGAGCAAGGCCACAAGGCGCTGCGTGATGCTGAGTCCGAGTCCTGTGCCCTCTTGTCCCTCACTCCCCTTTACACGTGTGAAGGGTTCGAATATGCGGTCAAGGTCGTACCGCGTCATGCCGCAGCCTGTGTCGCTCACGCTGAGGGTGAGCTGGTGGGCGGTTGCGTCGTAATGTGCATCAAGGCTCACACAGCCCTGTTGGGTGTATTTGATAGCATTGCTCAGCAAGTTCTCGACAATTTGCCGCAGGCGGTAGGCATCGGTACTGATGCTGAGTGTGGGCGGCACTTGCACATTGGCATTGAAAGCGAGCTGCTTGGCTTGTGCCAGCGGGGTGAAAGCGCGCACTATATTATCTATATAGGTGTATACATTGATGGTGTCGCACGTCAGCACAATACCCCCCGCCTCGAGTTTGTGATAGTCGAGCAGGTCGGTCACAAGACGCTTCAGGTGCGTGGCCGATGCGCCGATGGCCTCGTAGGAGCGCGCATTGGCTGCCGCCGGGGTGAGCATGTGCAGATAGCCCAATATGGTGTTGATGGGGGCCTTGATGTCGTGCGATATGGTGAGCAGCAGCTGCTCGCGCCGCTGCATCAGCGTTTCGGCCTTTGTTTTGGCCAGCTCGAGGGCCTTGCGATAGCGGTTGGCCCGCTTCATGTCGCGCCACAGCCACACAAAGAGTATGGCCGACAGCAAGGTGGTGGCAAGGGCCAGCATGCCCAACTGCCACGCGGCCCCCGTGCGGCGTGCCTGTTCGTGCAGCGTGGCTTGCTTGAGCTGTTGCTGCTGGCTGGCGGTAAAATTGTCGATGGTGCGCGATATCTGTGCCGACAGTTGGGCCGAGGCGTTGCGCAGTTTGTCAGACTTTTTGTAGATGCGGTGCTGCTGCGCGGCCGACTTGTTGGCCATGTCGTTGTGCAGGGTGCTGAGTATGCCGGCCAGGGTGTCGCCCAGATTGACGTTTGTGCGTGTGGTGTCGTGGCGCACGTGTTCGTTCTGCGTAACGGACGTGTGCACCGTGTCGTCCTTGGCACGGCGGAAGGCATCGCCCAAACGACGGAAAAAGCCTTTTTTGCGACGCTCTATCACAATCTGCTCTCCCCGTTCAACCACGGGCACCTCCACCTGCATCTGCACGGGCTTGTCGCTGTGTTTCAGTGCCTTGATTTGCTGCTGCAGCGAGGAGCCTTGCTTATTTTCCTTACGCAGGGCATCTATCAAGTCGAGCGTACTGCTGCAGCGATAGTTTATCAGCGCCTGCAGTGTGTCAAGCCGCAGCCGTTGGGTGGTGTCGGTGCAGAGCCGCTTTACGCGCAGCAGTGCCGAGTCGGTTTCGGCGTTGGCTTGCAAGTAGCGTTTAAGTTCACGGTTGTCGGCATACTGCAAGGTGGCCGTTTCGGCTTGCGTGCCAGCGTTGAGCAGACTGGTGAGCAGGTGGTCGGTGGCCCGGCGCTGCAACATGACGGTTTGCTCGGCGTGTGAAATGTCATACACCGAGCGTGCCGATTTTACAACAAAGCCCACCGTAGCACAGAGCGCTGCGGTGAGCATGATGTAGCCTATGATTATTTTAAGTCCGTTGGACATGGGCAATATAAATTCTTGGGTGACGCGGTAACGGGTTGACGGGTTGACGAGTAAGTATGCTCTGCACTATTAAGGCCTGAAAGATAAGATACTTAATAACTTAACTAACTTACCTGTCAACCCGTTTACCAATTCCGACAACGCGTACATTTATGCCTTGCCGGCCAATGGGGCTGCCTGTGTATAGACGCGGGCGGCCAAATCTTTGTCCATCATAAAGATGCCATAGCCATTGCCGTTAAGCATTTTGAGGTTGTCGATGATGTTGGTGGCATTCTCCTCCTCTTCCACTTGTTCGTCTACAAACCACTTGAGCATGCTCTGTGTGGCATAGTCGTTTTCCTGGTGGGTGAGGGCGTAGAGGTTGTTGATAAGACTTGTCACGTGCTGCTCGTGCTTGAGTGTGGCCTCGAACACGTCGAGTTCTGACTGCCATTTGGTTGGCACCTCGGCAATGGGTTTGAGTTCTACCCTGCCGCCACGCTGCAGCACGTAGTTGAACAAGATGCGGGCGTGGTCCTGCTCCTCCTGGAATTGTACTTCAAACCAATGTGCCATGCCAGGTTTCCCCTCGCGTGCGCACCAGGCTGACATTGACAGGTAGAGGTATGCCGACCAAAACTCTGCGTTGATTTGCGCATTGAGTGCTTCTTCCATTTTATTGCTTAGCATAATACTTAATGTTTAATTGGTTATACGTTTAACTATTACAAAGGTAAGCAATAGTTGTGCCCTGGCATGATACTTCGTGTTAAAAAACACTTGGCTGCCAAAGTTGACGGGCTAACGGGTAAGTTTGTCCGTCATGCCCTTATTCAAAACAAGGGGCTGCAAATACGACAAACTATCCCATCAACCCGTCAACAAAGTTAACCTGTTAACCTGTCAACCCGCCTCACCACAGATTAAACTTTACGCCGGCCATGACAATAAAGCCGGGCTGGCGCACATTGGCCAGGTCGTAGTAGTGGTGGTTGGTCAAGTTATTCAAGTCGGCAAAGAGCGTGTAGCGTGGGGCAGTCCACTGCAATTTGCAGTCGAGCAGGGCATGTGTGCCATAAGGACGCAGGTCGGCGGTAGGCTTGGCAGCCTGATACACCAGATAGGCGCCCTCGCGTTGCTGCACACGCACAGTCCAGTCGGCACTAAGGCGCGACACGATGCGGTGGTGCAAATGTGCCACAAATTTGTGGCGCAAATACTCCATGGCGTAGTTCGACTTGAAGTAAGGCTCGCCCGCACGACGGTGCTGCGTGGTCCAGGCATACGACAGTGTGAGCCACTCAAACGGCTGGCGCTTGCCCCACCACTCGCTGAGCGAAATGCGCGCATCGGCCCCAACGCCATAGTTGTCGAGCGAGAATGAGGTGGCGTAATACTTGCTGTCCTCTGCCGAACGCATCACCCAGTCTATCATGTGTGTGCCACGCTGGTAGCGGGCGTTGAAACGCAGTGTGACAATGCGGTGTATAAAGTCGGCCCCTATGCGGAAGGCTGAACACTCCTCGGGTTTGAGTCCGACATTGCCCTCCTGTGTGGGACTTTTATACCACAGGTCGGTAAACGACGGCAGGCGCAGCGACTTGTTCCACGAGGCAAAGAGGCGCCACGCATTGGTGGGACGGTAGCTGAGGTCGATGCCGGGATAGAAGCGGAACTTGTGGTCGATGGCATTGTTGCGCTCGGCCATCACGCCAAGCGACAGGGTGACTTGTCGCCACATAAAGTTGTGTTCGGCAAAGTACGACAGGTTGGTGCGGTCGTCCTTTTTGGTGTACGAACGTCCGTCCTCGTGCTTTATGCCGATATATTGCCCGGGCTGCAGGTCGCGGCCCAGATTGGTGCTGTAAATATTTTCGTTGCGCACTTCTGCCCCAAAGGCTGTGCGACCAAGGGCCCACTGTGTCCAGGCGTTAATGGCTGCGGTAAACACATCGCCACGGTGAAAATTCTCGCCCGTGGTGCTGCCCTTGATGAGCTGGAAATGGTCGAGGCTGCGCACCCACGACACCTGTGGCACAAGGTGCACACGTCCCTTGCTTTCGGCCCGTGCCGATATAAGGTAGCGGCGTGTGGCCTCCCACTGGTTGGGATAGGCTGCCGAATAAAAGGTGTTGGCGCCAAAGTCGTTGGCTGTGGCACCGGCTTGCAGGTTAAAGCTAAAGTCGGAACCATCATAGTTGAGTGTGCCAAAGCCCTTGCCGCCCTTAAAGGCGCTATTGGCTGTGGCCCCATCGCTGCGCTGATAACTGCCGCTTGCGGTGCCGCTCCAGCCCTGGCCCCACTGCCAGGCGGTGCGGGCCTCGCCGCGCACAGTGCCGTAGCTGCCGCCCTCTACCATGGCGTCGAGGTGGGGCGTGGTGGCGCTCGTGCCACGTGTCACCACATTGATGGCGCCGCTAAAGGCTTGGCTGCCCATTACGCGCGATGCTGCGCCCTCGAGTATCTCGATGCGCTCAATGTCTGAAATATTAACGGGAAAATCGGCCGCGTTGTGGCCTGTCTGCGGATTAACAAGGGGAACGCCATTTAGCAGAATGGTGATTTGGTCGTGCGTTCCGCCGTCGATGCTGATGTCCGTTTGAATACCAAACCCTCCGCGTTGCCGGACATCTACGCCTGCTGAGAGTTTGAGAACGTCGTTGATGGTGCGCACCCCCGCTGCCGCGAGGTCGTCGTGCGTCAACGTCAACACTTGTCGTGCGGCCACATTGGCGGCCATTGGAGCGCGTGAGGCTGATACGTTGGCCTCGCCCAGTGCCAGGGTGTCGGCGTGGGTGGCAATGCCTGTCTGCATGCTGCCTTCGGCTTGTGCCGGAGTGGCGGCCATGAGTCGTGGTGTGGCGCTGGCCAAAGTGGCTACGCCCAACACACCGATGCGCACCTCGCGGTGCAGGCAACTGAACAGGCTCCAGCCCTTGCGGCTGAATTGGCTGAACGTAGCAACTTGCGCTTTCTTGGTTGAGTTGTACATAATATAGAATGAATAAAATGAAAAATATGCCCGCTTGCGCGAGCTGATATGCTGTTATGCTAATGTGCCGACGCCTTAGCGTTGTTATATATTTATAGCAATACTAAGGCGTCAGCACATTATCTCATTAACACATTATCTCACCACCACCTTGCGTGTCAAACTGCTGGCAGTAGTGTTGATGCGGAAGATATAGACACCTGGTGTCAGGCCCTGCAAACTCACAACGTGCTCTTGTCCGTGACGGGGGGCATTAAGGTGAGCATGGCTGACAGTCTGACCGCCCAACGACACTACCTGGATGTCGGCATACGACTCATCGTTGTTGAAGAGCACCTTCCAGCAGTCATTGTCCTTTTTCAGAGTTACCGGAGCGGCAGTGTTCATCGTCTCGTTAATGGCTGTGCGCAAATTGATGGCCTCCTTCAAACCCTCGTAGGCGTCAATCTTGCCATAACCCCATGAGGGACTCCACTCGTCGGGATTGCGACTGCCAGTGTAGCTGTCGTGACGACCAGTTTTTTGCATGATGCGCACAATGTCGGCCGGGGTCAAATCGGGGTTGGCCTGCAACCACAAGGCTATGATACCTGTCACAACCGGTGTGGCCATTGAAGTACCGTTCATCACACCATAGTAATAGTGCTGACCATTCACCTTGACATCCTGCACCAGTTCTGCCTTCGCGGCACTGAAATTCTGCGACTTCTTAGAATAGGCTGAGGTGATGCAACCACCAGGAGCGGCAATGGTAGGCTTGTTGGCCTTGCCCAGCCACGGGCCTTTGCTCGAGAAGTAGCTCATGGCCTTGGCTGTGCCAATAGAGGCTGTATAGTTATAGCTATTACCGTTCAACGAGGTCCAACTGCTTGCAGCGTTGTACGAAGCCACGGCTATGGCTTGGGGCACAGAGGCTGCACCTTCGCCCACAATGTAGTTGTCATCGCCAGCAAGCGTAGTAAAGCTTACTGGTGTGGGCTTGGTGATGGTGAATGTCTTGCGCGTAAAGGAGCAAGGATATTGATCTGGCTCAACCCATGCGTGAATGGTTTCGCCTTTTTTACCTGTAACTTTCCACAACAGACTGCCGTTCCTGGCCGATACAGCTGATGCCAAATCGGTAACAACACCTGCCAATGAGTAATACTGGCGGTTGTTGTAGGGGTTGATGCCGCCCGTGGTGGTAAAGCCTGCCTGACGCAGCTGGGCCGAAGTCGGGGTGTACATGGTGCTGCCCGACACAAGCACGGGGGTGATGGTGAGGTTCTTCTCACCGCTGTTGCTATTGCCCCACACTTCCGACACCACAACTTGATTGGTGTTGCCGCTTTCGGGCTTCACATATATATATATGGTGCTGTCCGACTCAAAGGTATAGGTACAGTGCATTTTCTCGCCACCGCTGTTGCCCATGGCTGCCACCATGATGGCACCCTTACCACAGAGTTTGTCCATGTTTTGGTCATAGTCGGTAGAGCCGTCGTGCGGCCCCAGATTCGAACCGAAACTCATGTTGAGCACCCAAGGCATGCCATTATCTTCGGCATACTTCTTGATGGCTGCGGCTTGCAACAGCACAGTGCCGTCGTTGAAGTCCGACTTCATCATGAGCAATTCTGAGCCGGTGGCCACGCCATAGTAGTCGCTGCCGTCCACCTTGTTGCCCGCAGCTATATTGGTCACGTGTGTGGCGTGTCCCACTTCGTCGGTATTGTCGGCTGCGGGGGCATTGCCCGACAATGCACCGCTGGCGGTGGAGCTACCCCACTTTTTGCTGCGGCCGGCAAAGGCTACATGTTTGTATTCAAAACCTTGGTCTATCACGCCTATCAGCACACCGGTGCCATCGTAGGGGGTGTCGAGGCCCGTGCCTTCTTGCAACTTGGTCACACCCGTCTCGGGGCGCACATTGTTCATCAAGGCACGCAACTGGCGCGTCTTGTTGACATAGAGCACGTCACGCTGCGCAGCGAGCGTGGGAATGAAACTTGCGGGAATGTTGGCCACAACCAGCTGGTCGGTAGCAGCCTCAGCCTCGTAGCCGGCTTGCTTTATAAAGTCGGCCACGTCACCGGCAGCATTTTCGGCAGTGCTCACGTTGATGCGCAGCAGGCTGTCGGGGGTAACAGCTTGCAAGCCACGTGCTGCCACACGCTTGATGTTTTGTCCTTGAATGAGCGCATCAAACTCCTGGTTCCATTTGCGGCCAGTGTCATACACTTTCACTTGCTGTGCCGAGGCATTGGCGCACATCAAGGCCATGGCTGCGGCAAAAAACAACTTCTTGTTCATCGTAGTGTGATATATACTTCTTCTGTTTTGATTGATCGAAATGTGTAGTTGGCGCACATGCGCCTTACCAAGCGTGCAAAGTTAAGCATTATTTGGCACAAAAGGACAGCAAACGCCTATAAATCAGTAACAATGTGGTAACAATGTTTGTTAAAGCACGGACGCACTCGCTACGGCTTTGTATCCTTATTTGAGAAATTGCATTCTTATGTTCCCGCGGTAAGCGGCCAACACGCCAAGCAACTAACAAGCCACGCTACGGCGTCAGCCCTTATGTCTCTTGAGGCCACTCGGACGTTAGTCCGTGGCCGTCAGCCGCGCAGCGGCCTTATGTGTTTCTTATGTAAACCTATGTTCTTATGTTCCCGCGGTAAGCGGCTAACACAAACGATACATCTTCTGTTCTTTTGTTCTTCTGTCCTTATGCTTCCCGCGTTAGCGGCCGTGCAAGCAATGCTTGCAAATGCGCAGATGCGCAGATGTGCAAACAAACTGACGCCGTAGCGTTACTACTCGCAACACTACGGCGTCAGCCCGTTAACATAAAGCTCTAAAGCAGCCAAAGGAGAATAAGAGAGGTTGGAACGTAAACAGTTGGGAATG
>OODA01000516.1_pt1 | contig 22101 bp, 14 predicted proteins | sample 1671341 | NCBI WGS metagenome assembly OODA01 (sample SAMN06348147, study PRJEB24527) | human gut metagenome | biome: human gut; feature: ankylosing spondylitis patient; material: feces | host: Homo sapiens | place: China | collected 2015-10 | reverse complement strand
CAAAATAGTCCCTGTTGGTCTCATGACGCGCATAGCAGCGCTCCACAGCTTCCTTTCCGGTCAGGACCCATTCGCCTGCGATGCCGATCTCCCGCAGGGTCTCGACGGTGCTTTCGCAGCTGGTCTTGTCGTCGTCCACGACCAGAACCGGCAGATCGAACAGCTCTTTTTCCTGCTCTTTCTCGTCTTTCTGCAATTTCAGATAGACCGTGACCGTGATCTTCGTGCCCTTGTTGGGGGCGCTTTCGACCTGAATGTCGCCATTCATCAGGTTGACGATGTTCCGGGTGATGGCCATGCCCAGACCGGTGCCCTGCACCTTGGTCGTCCGGTGATCGTCCGCCCGGCTGAACGGCTCGAACATGATCTTCTGAAATTCCGGCGTCATGCCGATGCCGTTGTCCGCGATGGAAAATTCATAGCAGCCCAGCTCCGAGAAACCATTCGGTTTTTCCTTGATCGTGAAGGTGATGTTTCCTCCATCCGGGGTGTACTTGATGGCGTTGCTCATCAGGTTCACAAAGACCTGCTGGATGCGCAGGCTGTCGCCGCAGACGGCCTCGTGCTCGATGTGCTCCACGTGGACTTCGAGCTGATGGTGGTGCTCGTCGATCGCCGGATTTGTGAGGGTGAGCAGGTTATCGACCAGCTCCGGCAGGCTGAAATCCTCCTCGGCAAGGCTCATCCGCCCGCTCTCAATCCGGGCCATGTCCAGCACTTCGTTGATCAGGCCCAGCAGATGGCGGCTCGACTTGGTGATCTTGCCAAGGCATTCGACGACTTTGTCCTGATTTTCGATGTTGGCCCCCGCAATGGCCGTCAGGCCCACGATGGCGTTCATCGGCGTCCGGATGTCGTGGGACATATTGGAGAGGAAATCCGTCTTGGCGCGGCTTGCATTCTCGGCCGCGCGGTACGCTTCCTTCAGCGCCTTGTGGGATTCGATCTCGGCCTTTTTCTCCTGCGACACATCCATCGACGCCAGCAGAACTTTGACCAGCTTCGTGCCGTCCCACTCCAGCGGGATGAAAGAAGCGATCTTATACGTGTTTTCGTCCAGTGCGCAGTATTCAAATTTGTAGATGTCGTTCTCGCCCTGCAAATTCCTGCGGATATTTTCCGGCGAGATGAGCGCATCCAATGCGTCCAGCGATTCCAGTGTCTTATACTTTGCAACGACCTGCTCCACAAAACCATGGTAGGTCCCGGTCGGCGCATAGATCCTTTCACCCTGCAGGTTATAGAACTGATAGCGGTCATTTTCCAGATCGCAGACGACGAAGCGGTCCAGCAGGCGCACCATGCTCTGGATCAGCAGCTCCATGGATGCGTTGTCCGAAGCCATCTGCATCCGCTGTGCCGTCTCTGCTTTGGACTCTGTGATGTCCCGCAAAAAGATCATCGCATAGTCCGAATCCCCGATCTCGCCGCGCATGACCACATTGCTGACCCATCGTTCCTCCCCATTCAGAACGATGCGGCACTCCTGACGCAACTCCGTCTCAAGCCCCTTCAATTTTTCGGTGATGTAGGCGCGGTCGTAGAAATCCGTGACCTTCTGTTTGTCCGGTTCGACCACATAGTTGTCCACAAAGAATTTGATCAGCTCGTCCCATGTCTGGCTCTGCTCAAAGGCCGTCATCAGGGAGGCCTCCACCTTGAAGGTATCAAAGGTGTTCTGTTCCAGATTCACATAATATTCGCAGAGGTTCGCGTTGGTGAACGCGCGGTGGAACGCTGCCGCCCGCTGCGCCTGCATCCGGCTTTGCTTTTCTTCCTCAATGTTGTAGATGATGCCGGTGATGCGGCTGGCCGTGCCATCCAGACGGCGAATCACTTCTGCCGAGGCCCGGAACCACTGGTATGGGCCGTTTTGCAGCTTCAGCCGGTACTCCACGCTGAACTTTGTGGTGTTGGTCTTGTCGGCCACCGTTTCCAAAAGCAGCGTCATCACCCGGTCTTTGTCCTCCGGGTGCAGAAGCTCCGACCACGCATCCAGCTGGTTCGGGAAATCCAGAGCGTCATGGTACCCCAGGATCTGCCGGAAGGCATGGCTCCAGCTCGCACGGACGATCCGGCCCGTTTCATTGCATTCCAAGGTCCACGGTGCCGAGTGGATGGACTCATTGACCAGCGCAAGGTCTTCATACGCCCAGTTCACCTGCACCGACAGCACCCAGAGCGGCCTGCCGTCCGCGTCCACGGTATCTTCCTTATAAAGACGCACGTAGACCGGTGTTCCATCGGCTGTGAGGATCTGGCCCTCCCCTGCGCCCTGGATCTGACGAAAGCGCTCCGGTGCGAGGAAGCTGACGTTTTCCCCATAAAACAGGTTTTTCAGCAAACCCTTCGTCCGCTCCATCAGGGACGCATAGCTGTGGTTCAGGTTATGCAGCAGCAGTTCGCTGACCGACAGGATCGGCAGACCCGCATCATAGTACCCGGTCACGGTCCCGATGCCGCCATTCTGATGGATCGTGTTCTGCATCGCCTGAAGCACGTTCTCTCCCAATTTTTCCGTATCGGATGTATAGATCTCATCCGTAAGTCGATTGTCAAACTTCATTTTCATCCTCGCACATGTTCGAATCTGCCGTGCGTTCCGGCCGCGCCAGACGGCATACAATAACAATTATAGTATACAACCGTCCAGTCACCCGTTCAAGCCATTTTTTCAATAAGGTAAACATTTCTCCGGTGCCCCGCGCTCCCCCATTTTTCGGGCAGATTGCAACAAAAGTCCGGAATTTTCCGCAAAGGGCTCCATTTTTCATTGCTTTTTCCTAAAAACACGTTCAGATTTCTTGCAATGCCGTTGTCGGGGTGGTAGAATGGTCTTATATCTCGATCGTGCTGCGCCTTTTTTCCGGCTCTCGAACGGCTTTTTGCCAGAGTGCCGGGCAAGCCGCACGCAGGGGGCGGCGTCATTCCCGTGGGGTGGGCTGTATCATCATACAAGAATCCGGGCCAGCCCGCTGCACTGCGGCGGCTGGCAGCGGGCCGTGAGGAAGAGGAACATAAAAATGAAGAAGAACACACTGCGCAGCCTGTTTGCCCTGCTGACCGCCCTGGTGATGGCGGTCTGTCTGCTGACCGGCTGCGGCGCAGCGGACACCGAGCAGGTGGAAGCACAGGAAGACGCCGAGACCATTCAGGTGTATCTGTGGACTGCCGCCCTGTACGACACCTACGCCTCCTACATCCAGGCTCAGCTGCCGGACGTGAACATTGAGTTCATCGTCGGCAACAACGATCTGGATTTTTACAAATTTTTGCAGCAGAACGGCGGTCTGCCGGATATCATCACCTGCTGCCGCTTCTCACTGCACGATGCAGCGCCCCTGAAGGACAGCCTGATGGATCTTTCCACCACCAACGAGGCGGGTGCCGTCTACAACACCTACCTCAACAGCTTCAAAAATGAGGACGGCAGCGTGAACTGGCTGCCGGTGTGCGCCGACGCCCACGGCTTCGTGGTCAACCGCAGCCTGTTTGCGCAGTACGACATCCCGCTGCCCACCGATTACGCGAGCTTCGTTTCGGCCTGTCAGGCATTTGAGAAGGTGGGCATCCGCGGCTTTACCGCCGATTACGCCTACGATTACACCTGCATGGAAACGCTGCAGGGGCTTTCTGCTGCCGAGCTGACCACGGTGGACGGGCGCAAGTGGCGCACCGCATACAGCGACCCCGCCAACACCACGCGGGTCGGGCTGGACGATATCATCTGGCCGGGTGCCTTCGAGCGGATGGCGCAGTTCATTCAGGATACCCACCTTACGGCAGACGACCTGAACCTGTTTTACGATGACGTGATGGACCTGTTCCGGAACGGAAAAGTGGCCATGTACTTTGGCAGCTCTGCCGGCGTGAAGATGTTCCAGGATGAGGGCATCGACACCACCTTCCTGCCCTTCTTCAGCCAGAACGGCGAACAGTGGATCATGACCACTCCCTATTTCCAGGTGGCGCTGAACCGTGACCTGGAGCAGGACACGGCCCGCCGCGAAAAAGCCATGAAGGTGCTGGACGTCATGCTCTCCGAGGAGGCACAGAACCGGATCGTCTCGGAAGGGCAGGACATTCTGAGCTACAGCCAGGACGTCCCCCTGCGCCTGACCGATGCCATGAAGGACGTCCGCTCTGTGGTGGAAGAGAACCACATGTACATCCGCATCGCCTCCAACGATTTCTTTGCCATCTCCCAGGATGTGGTCTCCCAGATGATCACAGGCAAGCTCACGGCAGCGCAGGCCTATCAGGCGTTCAATGCCCAGCTTCTTGCGGACGAGGAGCCTGCTGCGGACGAGGTCGTGCTGACCTCTGAGAAACGCTATTCCAACGTGTTCCACAAAGACGGCGGCACTGCCTCCTTCTCCGTCATGGCGAACACCCTGCGCGGCCTTTACGGCACCGATGTGCTGCTCGCCGCCGCAAACAGCTTTACCGGCAGTGTGCTGCAGGCCGACTACACCGGACAAATGGCAGCTTCCATGATCATGCCGAACGGCCTGCGGGCTTACCAGCGCACGATGACCGGCGCGGAACTGAAGGAGACCGTCCGCGCCTTTGTGGAAGGCTGCGAGGGCGGCTTTGCACCCTTCAACCGCGGCTCCCTGCCGGTGGCCAGCGGCATCGCACTGAATGTTCAAGAGAACAGCGGCAGCTACACCCTGACCGGCATCACCCGGAACGGCCAGCCGCTCCGGGATGACGACACCGTGACCGTGACCTGCCTGGCCACGGCCAGCCAGATGGCACCGCTGCTTTCCGGCGAAAACGGCGCGTTCCCCTGCCTGGACACGCCGGTCAAGCAGGCCTGGCGCGAGGCTCTCTCCGGCGGCGGCGTGGTGCTTGCAGAGCCGGAACACTACATGACACTGAGGTGAACAGAATGCCAGACGAAAAGCACGAACCCAACCGAAACGGCCATTTCCGGCAAAAATTGTTCTCTGCTGCTGCCATCCTTCTTCTGGTCTTGCTGGCAGCCAGTTTCGGCATTCAGTATCTCTCGTTCGTGTCGCGGACCATCTATCAGGAAAGCACCTCGCATCTGGAAGAAGTGCTGCACAAATCCAACAATATGCTGAAAGAGATGGTGCGCAAGAACGTGAGCTATCTGCACCTGTACAACTGCTTTCTGGAAAGCACCTCGGACGCGGACGCAATTCAGGCGTATATCGAGAAAGCGCAGCAGGACATCGGATTTGTCGGCTTCTACTTCCTTTCCTATGACGGCAACTACATGACCGTGAACGGGGAAACAGGCTACCTTGGCTTGCAGACAAATCTGGACGAAAAGCTCGCCGATGGCGAGGATATCGTGATGAACACAGCACTGCCCGGAAAGGCGCAGATGCTTGTGTTCATCTGTCCCGAAACACAGGGCAGCTACCGGGGCTTTGCCTACGATGCCGTTGCCATCTCCTATTATAATGATGCGGTGCTGAAGCTGCTGGACAACTCTGCGTTTCAGGGCAACGCCAGCAACTATGTGATCTACCGGGATGGACGGGTCGTCATCGACAATTCCGTAAACCGCAAGAAAACGATCTACAACTTCATTGCGATGCTGCGCGACTCTTCCGACCTTTCCGAGGAGGAGATCCTTACGCTTTCGGATGATTTTGCGCAGGGCCGCAGCGGAAACCGGAAGTTAACGCTGGGCGACACCCGTTATTATCTGGTCTACGAGGGCACGGCGGTGCAGAACTGGACGATGCTGGGGCTTGTGCCGGTCAACATCGTCAACGCCAGTCTGGACAAGCTGTGGTTCCGCACGGTGCAGATCGTAACGGGCATCACCGTCGGTCTTGCCGCCGCCATCATCCTGCTCATCCTGCGCCGGAACCGCACCACCCTGCACCGGAAGAATACCGAGATCCTGTACCGTGACGAGCTGTTCCAGAAGCTCTCGCTGAACGTGGACGACGTGTTCCTGATGCTGGACGCAGAGACCTCCAAGGTGGATTACGTCAGCCCGAACATCGAGCGCCTGCTGGGCATCCCGTGGAAAGAAGTCCGCCAGGATGTCTTTGTACTGGACAAGCTGCACCCGAAAGACTCCCCGGCGCACGGCAAAAACGTTCTGGAAGGGCTTCTCAGCGGGCAGCAGCGCGAATGGGATCTTGAGTATGAGCATCAAGAGACCGGGGAGCGCCGCTGGTTCCATAACATCGCCATGGGCAGCGAGGTAGAGGGCCGGACGAAGTACATCCTGGTGCTGTCGGACCGCACCGCCGACAAACAGGCGAATCAGGCCCTCTCGGAGGCCGTTGCGGCCGCCGAGACCGCCAACCGTGCCAAGAGCACCTTCCTTTCCAATATGTCCCATGATATCCGCACCCCTATGAATGCCATCATCGGCTTCACCACACTGGCGGTCAGCAACATCGACGACAAGGAGCGGGTGAAGGATTACCTCACCAAGACCCTTGCTTCCAGCAACCACCTGCTCTCCCTCATCAACGACGTGCTGGACATGAGCCGCATCGAAAGCGGAAAGATCCATCTGGAAGAGACCGAGGTCAACCTCTCGGATGTACTGCACGACCTGAAAACCATCGTCAGCGGGCAGATCCACGCAAGGCAGCTGGATCTGTATATGGACGCCATGGATGTGACCGACGAGGACGTCTACTGCGACAAGACCCGGCTGAATCAGGTGCTGCTGAACCTGCTGTCCAACGCCATCAAGTTCACCCCGGCGGGCGGCATGGTCTCGGTGCGGGTGCGGCAGCTTGCAGGTCCGGTGCACGGCTGCGGGCAGTATGAGTTCCGCATCAAGGACAACGGCATCGGCATGAGCCAGGAGTTTGCTCAAAGGATCTTTGAGCCCTTTGAGCGGGAGCGCACCTCCACGGTCAGCAAGATCCAGGGCACCGGCCTTGGCATGGCCATCACCAAAAACATCGTGGATATGATGGGCGGCACCATCGAGGTGCAGACAGAGCAGGGCAAGGGCACCGAGTTCATCATCCGTGTACCGCTGCGCGCGCAGGCGGAACACCGCCCGGTGGAAAAGATCACCGAGCTGGAAGGCCTGAAGGCGCTGGTGGTGGACGACGATTTCAACACCTGCGACAGCGTGACCAAGATGCTGGTCAAGGTGGGGATGCGCTCGGAGTGGACCCTCTCCGGCAAGGAGGCCGTGCTGCGCGCACGGCAGTCCATCGAGATGAGCGATGCCTACCATGCCTATATCATCGACTGGCGTCTGCCGGATATGAACGGCATCGAGGTCACCCGCCAGATCCGCAGCCTGAACGACGACACCCCCATCATCATCCTGACCGCCTACGACTGGTCTGACATCGAGGTGGAGGCAAAGGCCGCCGGTGTGACGGCGTTCTGCTCCAAGCCCATGTTCCTCTCCGACCTGCGCGAGACCCTGATGAGCGCCCTCGGCCAGAAACGGACGGACGCCACGCAGGAGCTTCTGCCCGAAAAAGAGGAAGCCTTCAAGGGCCGCACCATCCTGCTGGTGGAGGACAACGAGCTGAACCGCGAGATCGCGCTGGAAATTCTGCGCGAGTACGGCTTCCAGGTCGATACGGCCGAAAACGGCGCGGTGGCGGTGGAAAAAGTCCGCACCAGCGCACCGGGCCGCTACGATCTGGTGCTGATGGATGTGCAGATGCCGGTCATGGACGGCTACACCGCCACCCGGCAGATCCGCGCTTTGGAGGACCCGGCGCTGGCCAGGATCCCCATCCTCGCCATGACGGCCAACGCCTTTGACGAAGACCGCCGCAATGCACTGGCAAGCGGCATGAACGGCTTTTTGTCCAAGCCGATCATAGTCGGCGACCTGGTGCAGGAGCTGCGCAAGATCTTATAAGATGCGCGCTCCCCTTTCCTACCGTCTTGACAAGCCCAGCGCATCTGGTACAATACAACAAAGGCTCTGCGGCGGCCCCTTTACAGCTTGCGGCCGTACATTCCGGGAAAGGAACTTCATCATGGATTCGAACACCAAACGCTCTCTGCTCGTCACCGTTGTGGGGGTAACACTTTTTGTTGCACTGCTGCGGTTTTCGGATGTGCTCGCCTTTGCGGCACGTCTTGTGGATCTGGTGCTGCCCATTCTGGCGGGCGGCATCCTGGCACTTTTCATCAACGTGCCCATGACCGGGCTGGAAAAGCGGCTGAAGCAGCTGTTCCGCAAGGCCAAAAAGCAGCCGCCGGACAAGACCCTTCATCTCCTCAGCTTTTTCATCACGCTGGTCGGCATCGTGCTGGTGCTGGTGCTTGCGCTGACCCTGCTGGTGCCAGAACTGGTCAAATCGTTCCACAGCCTTTATCTGCAGATCGAGTCGAACATCCCCCGCTGGACCGCCTACCTCAGCGCACAGGACGCCGACATGGGCTGGCTGATGCACTGGCTGGAGGGCATCAACTGGGAGCAGCTGCTCCACAAAGCCGCCGACAGCATCGACAAGGTGCTGGTCAATGCGGTAGGTGCCGTATCCGCCACGGTGAACGTCATCGTGACGGCCTCCTTCGCCCTCATCATCTCCGTCTATCTGTCGCTTGGGACGGAGAGCCTTGGCCGACAGGCCCATACGCTGGTGTGCGCGTATCTGAAACCCCGCCACGCCGCCGGGCTGCTCCGGTTCTGCCGGCTGTTCCGGCAGTCCTTCGCCAATTTTCTGACCGGCCAGTGCAGCGAGGCGGTAATCCTCGGCGTTCTCATGGCCTTTGCCTTCTCCGTTTTCCAGCTCCCCTACGGCAGTCTGGTGGGGATGCTGACCGCCATCTGTGCCATCATCCCCTATGTGGGTGCCCTCATCTCCTGCGTGGTCAGCGTGTTCCTTGTGCTGCTGGTGGACCCGATGCTGGCGGTGCGCTGCCTCATCGTTTACCTCGCGGTGCAGTTCATCGAGAACCAGTTCATCTACCCCCGTGTCGTGGGCAAATCCGTCGGGCTTTCGCCGCTCTACACCCTGATCGCCGCCATGATCGGCGGCAACCTCTTCGGCATCCTCGGCATCATCTTCTTCATCCCGCTGACGGCGGTGGTCATCGAGCTTGTGAAAGAGGACGCCTGCCGACGCCTGCAAGCCAACGGGAACCAGACCTGAGACCCCCAGCCCCCGGAATGCGCCTGCCGCGCTCCGGGGGCGTTTTTGTCGGCCCGGCCCTGTTTGCCGGGTTTCTTTTTTCTTGCCTTTTCCCCCGGTGTGTGCTATACTTTTCCTCGAACTGAATAGAAAACAGCAGGTGCGTTCCGCCCATGCCTCCGGGCAGCGGCAGGAACGTTAAAAGGGAAGCGGGTGCAGATCCCGCACGATCTCGTCACTGTGATAAGGGAGTCTACTGTCCGGGTGCTTTGGGCACCGGCCACTGAACCGTCCGGTCTGGGAAGGCGGCAGCAGGCGTTGAACTTTCAGTCAGGAAACCTGCCCGCTGTTGGTACGGGGGCATCTGCCCCAGATCACGAGGAATTGGTTGTACCAAAAAGCCCGAACCACTGTAAGGGGTCTTTTTGTTTTGCCGTCCCGCAAGCAAAAAGGCCCTTTTTTCGTTGTTCGGGTCCTCTTTCCTGTGCCTTTCTGTTCAGCGCCGCAATGTTTCAGACAGGAAAGGAAGCTCACACATGAGAAAACGCACTCTCCACAAGACGGCGGCCGCCCTGACCGCCCTGGCACTCTGCGCCGGTGTTCTGACCGGCTGCGGCGGGGCCGCAAGTTCCACCGCTGCCTCCAGCACGGCAGGCTCTGCCGCTGCCAGCAGCGAAGTTTCAAGCGAGGAGGCCGATGAATTGGCCGCAAAGAATGTTGCAGACCTGATCGACGCCATCTACGTGCAGGAGCGCACCGATGACACGGACGCCCAGTGCGCTGCTGCCAAGGCTGCCTGGGACGCCCTGACCGACGCCCAGAAGGAGCTGGTGGAAGGCGAAGAGGCCGACCCCGACTACTTTGGCCGCGACACCGGCGATGCCTCCAAGGATGACCCCCGCAACGCGGACGACATCGGCGAGAACGAGCTGCTGGTCGTCAGCTTCGGCACCTCCTTCAACGCCAGCCGCGCCGCCGACATCAAGGGCATCGAGGATGCTCTGCAGGCGGCTTATCCGGACTGGTCTGTCCGCCGCGCCTTCACCGCTCAGATCATCATCAACCATGTCCAGGCCCGTGACGGCGAGAAGATCGACAACATGCAGCAGGCCATGGACCGCGCTGTGGCCAACGGCGTGAAGAATCTGGTCGTCCAGCCCACCCACCTGATGCACGGTGCCGAGTACGACGAGATGATGGAGATGATCGACAGCTACCGCGACAAGTTCGAGTCCGTCGCCGTGGCCGAGCCCCTGCTGGGTGAGGTCGGCGCAGATGCCACCGTCATCAACTCCGACAAGGAAGCCGTCGCCAAAGCCATCACCGCTGCTGCCGTGAAGGATGCCGGTTTCGACAGCCTGGATGCCGCCGCTGCCGAGAAGACCGCATTCGTCTTCATGGGCCACGGCACCTCGCACACCGCAAAGATCAGCTACAGCCAGATGCAGACCACCATGCAGACCCTGGGCTATGACAATGTCTTCATCGGCACCGTCGAGGGCGAGCCGGAGGAGACCGCCTGCGAGAACGTCATCGAGGCCGTCAAGGCTGCCGGTTACACCAAGGTCGTTCTGCGCCCGCTGATGGTCGTTGCCGGTGACCATGCCAACAACGACATGGCCGGTGCAGACGATGACTCCTGGCTGAGCGAGTTCAAGGCTTCCGGTGCATTTGAGGAAGTGGACACCCAGATCGCCGGTCTGGGCGAGATCTCCGACATCCAGCAGCTCTACATCGCACACACCAAGGCTGCGATCGAGTCCCTGAACGGCTGATATCGTGTGCCCCAATGCCCGAAGGGAGTGATCTTTTCGGGCATTTTTTATGGAGGATGCCCCCGCATGAGGAGGCACCCTCCCCCCCATGGGCAGTTCTCTGCCCGTTCAAATTTGATCGCGAGGTATTTTGATCTATGCACTGCAAACAGTTTTTTTCCCTGTCCGTCGCTTCCCTGCTGCTGGCTGCTGCCCTGACCGGCTGCGGGGCGGCCTCTTCCACTGCAAGCTCTGCCGCAGGCTCGGAGGCTGCTTCGTCCGTGGCCTCCTCTGCTGCTGCATCCGAGACCGCTGCCGCCGCTCTGCCGGACGGCGTCTATACCGCCGAATTTGACACCGACAGCGGCATGTTCCACGCGAACGAAGCCTGCGATGGCAAGGGCACCCTGACGGTCGAAAACGGCACGATGACCTTCCACGTCAGCCTCGCTTCCAAGAAGATCGTCAACCTGTATGTCGGCATGGCCGCAGACGCCGACGCCAACAAAGCCGACTGGCTGCTGCCCACCACCGACACCGTCACCTACTCCGACGGCACCTCCGAAGAGGTCTACGGCTACGATATCCCCGTCGCCGCCGTGGACGAGGACTTCCAGCTTGCCCTTCTGGGCACCAAGGGCAAGTGGTACGACCACACCGTCAGCATCCGCAATGCGGAGCCCAAGGCGGAAGCAGCTGCTGAGACGCCCGCCGACGGCGAATACAACGTCCAGGTCGTGCTGGAAGGCGGTTCCGGCCGCGCCACGGTGGACAGCCCCGCCGCGCTGACCGTGGCCGACGGCAAGATGACCGCCACCATCGTCTGGAGCAGCCCCAACTACGACTACATGATCGTGGACGGCGAGAAGTATCTGCCCACCAACACCGAGGGCAACTCCACCTTTGTGATCCCCGTTGCCGCGCTGGGCACGCCCCTCTCCGTCACGGCCGACACCGTGGCCATGAGCACCCCGCACGAGATCGAATACACCCTGACGTTCACGCTGGCGTAACGGCTCCCCCTTTGTGGGGCAGCTGTTGTCCGCGCACCTTCGAAAGCGCAAGGCTGATACCATGAAACTGACCAGACAACAATTTTTAAAAGCGCTCCCCGCCTCTGCGCTTCTGCTGGCGGGCTGTGCGGCAAAGCAGACGGCCCCGGCCAACACGGAAGCGCTGGTGTTCGACCACGCCTATCCGCTGGACTACGCCCGGCAGTTCACCGCCGACTGCTACGAAGGCGGTTCTACCCTGCTGACCCTGACCGGATCAGGGGAACAGTTCCTCGTCCTGCCGGAAGATGCCGCCGAGGTGGACGGCCTGCCCGCCGGGGTCACGGCTCTGCGCCAGCCGGTGCAGAATATCTATCTCGTCTCCACCTCGGTGATGGACCTGTTCCTCCATCTGGACGCGCTGGACTGCATCACCCTCTCCGGCACCCAGGCCGCCGGCTGGCATCTCGACGAAGCCAGAGCCGCCATGGAGGCCGGGCGCATCGCCTACGCGGGCAAGTACAGCGCCCCGGACTATGAGCAGATCCTCGCTTCCAACTGCGGCCTTGCCATTGAGAACACGATGATCCTCCACACACCGGAGGTCAAGGAGCAGCTGGAACGGTTCGGCATCCCGGTGGTGGTGGAGCGCTCCAGCTACGAGAGCAGTCCGCTGGCCCGGATGGAGTGGATCAAGTTCTGGGGCATCCTGCTGGGCCGGGAGACCCTTGCCGAGCAGGTGTTCCAAAAGCAGGTGGAGCGCATCCAGCCGCTTCTGGAGCAGGCCCCCACCGGCAAGACCTGCGCGTTTTTCTCCATCACGGCCAACAACCTCGCCAACGTCCGCAAGGGCGGCGACTATGTGGCCCAGATGATCGGGATGGCCGGGGCCGATTATGTGTTCTCCGACCTGACCGACAGCGGCAGCAACCTTTCCACCATGAACCTCCCGCTGGAGGATTTCTACGCCGGGGCAAAGGACGCCGATGTTCTCATCTACAACAGCACCATCGAGGGCATGGTCGCCACCATCGACGAGCTGGTGGCAAAATGTGCCCTGCTGGCCGACTTCCGGGCCGTGCAGAACGGGAACGTCTGGTGCACCACCCAGAGCTTTTTTCAGCAGAGCATGGAGCTGGCCGATTTTGTGATCGACCTGCACCGCGTTCTGACCGAGGATGCCCCCGACGGTCTGCAATTCCTGACACCGGTGACGTAACTTTCCCAGAAAGGACCCGCATGACTACCAAAAAACGCCTTCTCTTTTCCTATGGCATCCTGGCCGTTCTGCTGGCGGTGCTTTTTGCCGCCAACCTTTTCTGGGGCAGCGTGGCACTGACGCCGGAGGCCGTGCTTTCGGCCCTGCTGGGCCGCGGGCAGGACGCGCTCTCGGTGCGCATCATCACCCAGCTGCGCCTGCCCCGCGCCGTGATGGTCGTGTTGCTGGGCGCAGCACTCTCGGCGGCGGGCTATCTGTTGCAGACCTTTTTCGCCAACCCCATCGCCGGGCCCTTCGTCATGGGCATTTCCAGCGGGGCCAAGCTGGCGGTGGCGCTGGTCATGGTGGTGTTCCTGAACCAGGGGCTGCTCACAAGCTCCCTCACCCTCATCCTGGCCGCGTTCGCGGGGGCCATGGCCGCCATGGCCTTTGTGCTGGCGGTCTCCCGCCGGGTGCAGCGGATGAGCATCCTGGTCATCTGCGGCGTCATGATCGGCTACATTTGCTCGGCCATCACTGAATTTGTGGTGGCCTTTGCGCAGGACTCGAACATCGTCAACCTCCACAACTGGTCGCAGGGCAGCTTTTCCGGCATGACCTGGGGCAATGTCCGGGCGGCGGCGCTCGTAGTCCTGCCCGCGCTGGCGGCGGCATTCTGCCTGTCGAAACCCATGTCCGCCTACCAGATGGGCGAGGCCTACGCCCAGAGCGTCGGCGTCAACGTCAAGCGGTTCTCCCGCACACTGGTGCTGCTCTCCAGCCTGCTGGCCGCCTGCGTCACAGCTTTTGCCGGGCCGATCTCCTTTGTGGGCATCGCGGTGCCGCACCTCGTCAAGCAGCTGCTGGGCAGCGCCCGGCCGCTGTTCGTCCTGCCGGGCTGCTGCCTGGGCGGGGCGGCGTTCTGCCTGCTGTGCGACCTCATCGCCCGCAGCCTGTTCGCCCCCACCGAGCTTTCCATCAGCGCCGTGACGGCGGTGTTCGGCGCACCGGTGGTCATCTGGCTGCTCATCCGCCGGAATCAGGAGGGTGCACGATGAACGAATTTTCCTGCGAGGCACAGGACCTCGCCGTCGGCTACGGCAAAGCACCGCTGGCCGAGCATATCGCGCTGGGCGTCCGGCCGGGGCAGATCCTGACCCTCATCGGGCCGAACGGCGCAGGCAAATCCACCCTGCTCAAAACACTGGCGGGCCAGCTGGCCCCCATGGGCGGCGCGGTGCTGCTGGACGGACAGGATCTGACCGCCTACACCGGCAGCGCCCGCGCACAGCGGCTCGCCCTCATGCTCCCCCATACCCGCCGCACCGAGCTGACCACCTGCTTCGAGTTTGCCGCAGCCGGGCGCATCCCCTACACCGGGCGGCTGGGCCTCCTCTCCGAGGCAGACCAGCAGGCCGTGCGCGACGCGCTGGCTCTGGTGGGAGCTTCTGCTCTCGCGGAGCGGGACTTCAACTGCATCAGCGACGGCCAGCGCCAGCGCATCCTGCTGGCCCGCGCCATCTGCCAGCAGCCGGAGGTCATCCTGTTGGACGAGCCGACGTCTTTTCTGGACATCAAGGGCAAGATCGAACTGCTGAGCATCCTGCAAACGCTGGCCCACACACAGCACCTTGCCGTCCTCGTCAGCCTGCACGAGCTGGACATGGCGCAGAAGATCGCAGACGCCGTGGTCTGCGTCTCCCCCCAGGGCGTCTCCGGCGTTCTGACGCCCCAGGAGGCTTTTGCGCCGGAGAACATCCAGACCCTCTACCGCCTGAGCCGGGAGCAGTACGAAACGCTGTTCGGCCCCCCGAAGCCTGCGAAGCCAAGATTCGAGCACTACGTCCGCAGCGGGCAGAAATTGCTGCGCTGCGGCTACACCACCGGCACCTGTGCAGCGCTGGGCGCGGCGGGTGCGGCCCGACTGCTGCTGACCGGAAAGGCCCCGGAGACGGTGGCGCTGCGCACACCGAAGGGCATCGTCGTGGAGGTGGCCCCGCTGTTCTGCCGCCGCACCGGGCCGGGGGCCGAATGCGCCATCGAAAAGGACGGCGGCGACGATGTGGATGTGACCACCGGCCTGCCCATCGTCGCTGCGGTGGAGCTGCTGCCCGGCACCACGGAAGTCCGCATCGCGGGCGGGCCGGGCGTAGGCCGGGTGACCCGGCCGGGGCTGGATCAGCCCGTAGGCGAAGCCGCCATCAACCACGTCCCCCGCCGGATGATCGCCGAAGCCCTGCAGCGGGAGGCCGAAACGGCATGCTACACCGGCGGCTTTGCCGTGACCCTCTCCATTCCGGGCGGCGAAGAGGTGGCCCGGCGCACCTTCAACCCCCACATCGGGGTCGCGGGCGGGCTGTCCATCCTCGGCACCAGCGGCATCGTGGAGCCCATGAGCCAGCAGGCCATTCTGGATACCATCCAGCTGGAGATGAACCAAGCAGCGCTGCGCGTCCAAACCGAAGCCGGTCCACGGCGGCTCATCCTGGCCCCCGGCAACTATGGGCTGGACTACCTTGGCACGGCCTACCCGGCATTTGCCTCCATCCCGGTCGTCAAGACCTCCAATTTCATCGGCGACACGCTGGATATGGCCGCTTCTGCCGGGTTTGAGGACGTGCTGCTCGTGGGCCATGTGGGCAAGCTCTGCAAGCTGGCGGGCGGCATCATGAACACCCACTCCCACACGGCGGACTGCCGCACCGAGCTGTTCTGCACCCACGCCGCCCTCTGCGGGGCCAGCCGGGAGACCTGCCGCGCCCTGTTCGAAGCCGCCACCACCGACGCCTGCCTCGACCTTCTGGATGCGGCAGGCCTCCGCGCCCCGGTGCTGGAAAGCCTGCTGGCGGCGGTGCAGCTCCATCTGGACCGCCGCGCCGCCGGGGCGTTCCGGGTGGGTGCCATCCTCTTTTCGAACCAGCACGGCCCGCTGGGCCAGACTGAAACGGCGGCACAGATCCTGAACGACTGGAAGGAGCGATAATATGGTACATTTTGTTGGTGCCGGGCCCGGCGCACCGGACCTCATCACCCAGCGCGGCGCGGCCCTGTTGCAGGGGGCCGACTGCATCATTTATGCGGGCAGCCTTGTCAACCCGGCCCTGCTGGGGCTGGCAAAGCCGGGCTGCGCCATCTACAACAGCGCCGAGATGACGCTGGAGCAGGTGCTCGGCGTGCTGCGGCAGATGGAAGCCGCCGGCAAGACCACCGTGCGGCTCCACACCGGCGACCCCTGCCTGTTCGGGGCCATCCGGGAGCAGATGGATGCGCTGGATGCCGACGGGATCGCCTACGATGACACGCCCGGCGTTTCCAGCTTCTGCGGCGCGGCGGCCGCGCTGAACGCCGAGTACACCCTGCCCACCGTCAGCCAGACGGTCATCATCACCCGGATGGAGGGCCGCACCCCGGTGCCCGAACGGGAAACGCTGGCCCGCCTCGCCTCCCACGGGGCCACGATGGTCATCTTCCTCTCCATCGGCCTCGTTGACAAGGTGCAGGAGGCTCTGCTGCAAGGGGCCTACACCCCCGGAACGCCTGCCGCTGTGGTCTACAAAGCCACCTGGCCGGAAGAAAAAATCGTGCGGTGCAGCGTGGGAACACTGGCCGAAAGCGTCCATGCGGCGGGCATCACCAAGACCGCGCTCATCGTAGTGGGCGACTTCCTCGGCACCCGGTATGAGCGCAGCCGACTCTACGACCCCGCCTTCACAACGGAGTTCCGCAAAGGAGCCGACGCATGAGCCGCGCCTATGCCGCCTTTACCGAGACCGGGCTGGCGCTGGCAGAAACACTGGCGCGCGCGCTGCCCGGCCCTGTGACCCGCTGCGGGCACGGCGGGCCTTCGCTGGCGGAGTGGACCGCCGCCGCGTTTGCCCAAAACGAGGCCCTGATCTTTGTGGGGGCCGTGGGCATTGCGGTGCGGGCCATCGCGCCGTTTTGCCGCAGCAAGGCCAGCGACCCGGCGGTCGTGGTCGTGGACGAATGCGGACGCTTTGCAGTGCCGCTGTTGTCCGGCCATCTGGGCGGTGCCAACGATCTGGCGCGGGCCATCGCGGCCCTCTGCGGGGCTGTCCCGGTCATCACCACGGCCACCGATGCCCACGGCCTCTTTGCCGTGGACGAGTGGGCAAGGCATCAAAACTGCCGGGTGTTGGAACCCGAACGCATCAAGACCGTCAGCGGGAAACTGCTGGCCGGGGAGCCGGTCTTATTCTGGTCGGAGTTTCCCATCGCAGGCCCGGCTCCGGCCGGGGTGAATGCAGCACCAGCGCCGGAAGCTGCCGACTTTGCCCTGACTCTCTCCCCCGCCGGGAATGCCCTGCATCTGACCCCGCGCATCGGGGTGCTGGGCATCGGGTGCCGGCGCGGGACGACGGCCGAACAGCTGGAAGCCGCCTTTTCCGCCTTCTGTGCCGCCCACACACTGGCCCCGCAGTGCATCGCAGCCGCCGCCAGCATCGACCTGAAACAGAACGAGGCCGGGCTTCTTGCGTTTTGCGCGGCGCACCGGTGGGGTCTCTCGTTCTTCTCTGCCGAAGCGCTGCAGACCGCCCCCGGCAGCTTTACCTCTTCTGCCTTTGTCCGGAACGTCACCGGTGTGGACAATGTCTGCGAGCGGGCAGCCGTTTTGGCGTCCGGCGGGAGCATCCGCATCCCCAAACAGGCGGGCGGCGGCGTGACCTTTGCGCTGGCCCTTTCCCCCTTTGCCCCAGATTGGAGGGTTCTTTCATGACGAACACCGTTTTTGTGGTCGGGCTTGGCCCCGGCGGCCCGCAGTTTCTGACCGCACAGGCGCAGAGCGCCTTAACGCAAGCCGAGGTGCTGTGCGGCTATACGGTCTATCTGGACCTTGTGCGCCCCTATTTCCCGGAAAAAGAATATTACTCCACCGGCATGACCCAGGAGATCGACCGCTGCCGCTGGGCGCTGGAAACGGCCCGGCGCGGCAAAGTCGTCGCGCTGGTCTGCTCCGGCGACGCCGGGGTCTACGGCATGGCAAGCCCCCTGCTGGAGCTGGCCGGGCAGTTCCCGGAGGTCGCCGTGGAGGTGGTGCCCGGCCTGACGGCGGCTCTCAGCGGCGGGGCCGTGCTGGGTGCCCCGCTGGCCCACGATTTCTGCGTCATCTCCCTGTCAGACCGGCTGACCCCCTGGGCCGTCATCGAGCGGCGGCTGGCGGCAGCGGCGATGGGCGATTTCTGCGCCGCACTGTACAACCCTTCTTCCAAGGGCAGGCCGGACTATCTGGCCAGAGCCGTCCGCATCCTGCTGGACCACGGCAAACCGCCGCAGACCGTCTGCGGGCTGGTGCGGAACATTGGGCGGGAGGGGCAGGCCCACCGCATCCTGACCCTGGCGGAACTGGAAACCGCCCCGGTGGATATGTTCACCACCGTCTTCATCGGCAACACCGCCACCCGGCAGCTGGGTGGAAAGATGGTCACACCGAGGGGGTATCGCGCATGAAGATCGTCGTGTTCAGCGGCACCACCGAGGGCCGTCTGTTCTCCCGCCAGCTGGCCGCGCAGGGGGCCGAAGTCCTCGTCAGCGTAGCGACCCCGCTGGGAGCCGAAGAGCAGGGCCGTCTGCGGGGTGTCACCGTCCACTGCGGGCGGCTGACGCCGAAGGAAATGACCACCCTGCTGCAGGGGGCCGCCCTCTGCGTGGACGCCACCCATCCCTATGCGGTGGACGCCACCAAAAACATCCGGTCTGCGTGTAAAACCGCCTGCATCGAATACCACCGCCTGCTCCGGGCCGAAAGCCCGCTCCCGGCGGGGAGCATGGTCTTTCCGTCGGCTGCACACGCGGCAGCGTTTCTTGCAAACACCTGCGGCAATCTCCTGCTGGCCACCGGGGCCAAAGAGCTTTCGGCCTTTTCCGGCATCGAGCCTGCCCGCCTGTTCCCCCGTGTGCTGCCCACCCCGGAGGGCATCGCAGCCTGCGAGGCCGCGCACATCCCCCACAAAAACATCATCGCGATGCAGGGTCCCTTCTCCTATGCGCTGAACCGGGCCCTGCTGGAGCAGTTCCACATCCGCTTCCTCGTCACGAAGGACGGCGGTGCAGCGGGCGGCTTTGCCGAGAAGGCACAGGCCGCGCAGGACACCGGCGCACAGCTCATCGTCCTCCGCCGCCCCGCAGAGCAGGGCGAAACGGCGGAGCAGATCCTGACCCGCTGCAAGGAGGTGCTGGCATGGTCACACTGATCGGAATGGGGGCCGGGCTGTCCGGCTCCCTGACCGCCGAAGGGCTTGCGGCCCTGCAACAGGCCGACCTCATTTTAGGTGCCCGGCGGCTGCTGGAGCACCTGCCGGACGGCTGCACCGAACACCGGAAGGCGCTGTACAAACCGGAGGAGATCCTGACCTGCCTTGCGGAGCATCCGGAGGGAGACACAGCCCTGCTGTACAGCGGCGACACCGGATTTTATTCCGGGGCTTCCGGGCTGCTGCCCATGCTGCGGGCCTGCGGCATCTCCTGCCGCGTCCTGCCCGGCCTCTCCAGCGTCCAGCTGCTCGCGGCGGCGGTCGGCCGACCCTGGCAGGACTGGAAGCTCGTCTCCGCCCACGGCTGTGCCTGCGACCCGGTGGCCGAGTGCCTGACGGCGGATGGCCGACCGGTCTTCTTCCTGACCGGCGGCTCCGAGACCCCTGCCACCCTCTGCCGCACCCTGACCGCCGCCGGGCTGGGGCAGGCCCATGCGCTGGTCGGCGAACAGCTCGGCTCACCGGAGGAGAAGATCTTCTTCGGCACCGCGCAGGAAGTTTCGCAAAAAAGCACGGCATCCCTGAGCGTTCTGCTCATCGAACATCTGCCCCAGCCGCCCCGGCGCTGTGCCGGGTTCCCGGACGAAGCCTTTCTCCGGGGAGACGTTCCCATGACGAAGCAGGAAGTCCGCGCTGCCGCACTGGCAAAGCTGGCCGTCCGCCCCACGGACACGCTGTGGGATGTGGGGGCCGGCACCGGCAGTGTCAGTGTGGAACTGGCCCTTGCCGCCCCGCGCGGGCGGGTCTATGCCGTGGAATGCGACCCGGAGGCCTGCGCTCTCATCCGGAAGAACCGGGAGCGTTTCGCAGCCTGGAATCTGACCCTCATCGAGGGGAAAGCCCCCCAGGCGCTGGAAGCTCTGCCCGCCCCGGACGCCGTTTTCCTCGGCGGCACCAAGGGTAGCATGGAGGCCGTGGTGGACGCTGTGCTGGCCAAAAACCCGCAGGCCCGCCTCTGCATCTCCGCCATCGCTCTGGAAACGCTGAGCGCCGCCGTTGCGGCTCTGACGGCGCGGGGGCTCACCGCCGAAGTCACCCAGATCGCCGTCAGCCGCACAAAACCGGCGGGCCGGCTGCATCTGCTGATGGCCAACAACCCCATCTTCCTCATCACAGGTGAACGCAAATGATGCAATTTCTCGTCGCAGCGCCCTGTTCCGGCAGCGGCAAGACCACCCTGACCTGTGCGCTGCTGGCCGCGCTCAAGCGGCGCAGGGCCGATCCCTGCGCGTTCAAGAGCGGGCCGGACTACATCGACCCCATGTTCCACCGGGCCGTGCTGGGGGTCGAGAGCCACAACCTTGACCTCTTTTTCTCCGCACCGGATACCGTGCGCGCCCTTTATGCACAGGGTGCCGCCGGGCACGGGGCGGCGGTGTGCGAGGGGGCCATGGGCTTTTACGACGGTCTGGGCGGCGTGACCGACACGGCCAGCGCTTGGCATCTGGCCGACACGCTGGGCCTGCCGGTGCTGCTGGTCGTCCCGGCCAAAGGGGCCAGTTTGACCCTGGCCGCGCAGATCAACGGGCTGAAAACGTTCCGCACCCCCAGCCATATCGTCGGCGTTCTGCTCAACGACTGCACCTCTGCTTTGTACAAGATGCTCAAACCGATGCTGGAACGCGAGACCGGCCTGCCGGTGCTGGGGCATCTGCCCCGCCTGCCGGAGGCGTCCATCGAGAGCCGCCATCTGGGGCTGAAGACCGCCGGGGAGATCGCCGGGCTTCAGCAAAAGATCGCCCTTCTTGCGGATGCGCTGGTGCTGGACTGGGTGCAGTTCCAGGCCCTGACCGACCGGCCTGCACCGCAGGCTCAGCCTGCCGCCCGCGCCCCGGCGCGCACCCGCATCGCCGTTGCGCAGGACGAAGCCTTTTGCTTTGCCTACGCCGAAACGCTGGAGGCCCTGACCGCCGCCGGGGCCGAGCTTGTCCCATTCAGCCCCCTGCACGATGCAGCCCTTCCGCCTGAGCTTGGCGGGCTGTATCTGCCGGGCGGCTACCCGGAACTGTACGCAGGGCCGCTGAGTGGGAACCGCTCGATGCGGGCTTCTGTGCGGCAGGCCGTGGAGCACGGTCTGCCCACCGTGGCCGAGTGCGGCGGCTTCCTCTATCTGGGGCAGACGCTCGAAGACGCCGACGGCACCGTCTGGCCCATGGCGGGCGTCCTGCCGGGCAGCGGCTTCCCGGTCGGTCGGCTGGTGCGGTTCGGGTACGCGGAGCTGACCGCCCGCGCCGACAGCCTGCTGTTCCGCGCCGGAGAGTCCTTCCCCGCCCACGAGTTCCACCACTGGGACTCGACCGCGAACGGCACAGCGTTGACCGCTGCAAAAGCCAATGGCCGCAGCTGGGCCTGCAGCTTTGCCAATGAACATCTCTATGCGGGTTTTCCGCATCTGTACTGGGCAGGCACCCCCCTGCCCCGGCGGTTCGTGGAAGCCGCCGTACTCAATCACCAGAAGGAGCAGACCCCATGACCGAACCGGAACTGAAACAGCTTCTCACCGCCATCACCCCGCCCAGCGAGACCGCCCGCGCGGCCGCACACGCCCACTGGGCCAGCCTTGCCAAACCGCTGGGCGGGCTGGGCGCACTGGAGACCCTGCTGGAAGATGCCGCCGCCCTGACCGGCACGGCGCAGCTCGCCTTTGACCGCCGGGCCGTCCTCGTGCTCTGCGCGGACAACGGCGTCGTGGCCCAGGGCGTGAGCCAGACCGACCAGAGCGTGACCCGCGCCGTGGCCGAAAACCTTGCAACGCGGCGGACGAGCGTCTGCCAGATGGCAAAAACGGCCCGCTGCGAGGTCGTGCCGGTGGATATGGGCATGGCA
>OODA01000512.1_pt1 | contig 22262 bp, 25 predicted proteins | sample 1671341 | NCBI WGS metagenome assembly OODA01 (sample SAMN06348147, study PRJEB24527) | human gut metagenome | biome: human gut; feature: ankylosing spondylitis patient; material: feces | host: Homo sapiens | place: China | collected 2015-10 | reverse complement strand
AAATGGGCGCAGCGCGCGCAAAAACGCGGCGGTCTCGCCGCTCTCGGGCCGATTGAGCTGCGAGAGCACGGGCAGCAGCTTGGCGATCATGCCGGGGTCAATGCCGCCGAGCAGCGACGAAAGATCACCCATCGGATCGCCCTGCGGCGGTGGCGGCGTGGGAGCAGACGGCGCAGGACCGGCCGCACCGCCCGCGGGCGGGGGAGGCGGCGCGCTGCCGCCGGACTGCCCCATCTGCTGCGACAGATTTTGCGCCATGTTCATCACCTGCGCCATGGCGTCCGGATCGGAGAGCAGGGTATTCAGTTTTTCCTCCCACTCGCTCATCGTGACGCCCTCCCGCGGTTTTTATTTTTTTGCGTTGTCGTTGATGCGGTTCATAATGGCCATGCCCTCGGGACTTTTCATCAGGTTCGAGAGCATTGTGGCCAACTCTTTCGTGTTGCCCGCCGCGGCATTCTGCGCCGCGTGATTGAGCGCCGCGCCGCCATCCTGAGAGGTGAGCATCTGCATGAGCCTTTGCCCGTCGCCCGATTGCAGGAGCGACTGCGCTATGGCAGGATTGCGCTTGAACTTGTCGATGAGCTGCTGCGTGCTGTGATCCATAGCTGTGCCTCCGTTTCCTGTCTTTCATGGCAGTATATGAGAGGGACGCGGCAGTTGTGCCGCCGCAGCGGCGAAATTTTTTGAAAAATTTTCCGAACCCGTGAAAGAAAACGCCCTGCCCGCGCACATGTATGGTGTAAGGCCTTTGAGGAGAGAAACATATATGTTTTCAAACGAAGCGTTTGCCCAAAATGCAGAAAAGTACATGGACACGGTCTTTCGCGTGGCCTACGGCTGGCTCAAAAACCCGGACGACGCCAACGATGTGACACAGGACGTATTGATAGAGCTGTACAAAACAGATAAAGCGTTCGAGTCGGACGCCCATTTGAAAAACTGGCTCATCCGCGTCACCGTCAATCGCTGCAAGATGCTCTTCCGCTCGCCGTGGCGTCGGCACGAGGACATCGACGACTATGCCGAGACATTGTCCTTCGAGCAGCCGCGGGACGGCGAGCTCTTCAAAGCCGTGATGGCACTCGACAAAAAATACCGTGTGCCGCTGCTGCTCTTCTATTACGAGGGGTATACAACGGCGGAGGCCGCGTCGATGCTCGGCATTCCCGAAAAGACCGTCAGCACAAGACTTTACCGCGCAAGGGCGAAGCTCAGAACGATTTTGGAGGAGGAGTAAAGCAATGACAGAAAAAGAGAGATTTCAACGCGCATTCGCGCCGCTGCACGCCTCCCCGGACACGATGACGGAGGTAATGAAGATGACAGAACGGAAAACGAAACGGCCCGCGCTGCGCCGCGCCGCGACCATCGGCCTTGCGGCCGCGCTCGTGCTGGCGCTCGGCAGCGTCGCCTATGCCTCGGACCTCGGCGGCATCCAGCGCACGGTGCAGCTCTGGCTCAAGGGCGAGATGACGGACGCAACGCTGACGGTGAAAAATGGTCACTATACCGTCAACTATACCGACAGCGAAGGAAACGAGCGCGAGCGGAGCGGCGGAGGCGTCGCCTTCGAGCCGGATGGCACGGAGCGGGCACTGACCGAGGAGGAACTGCTCGCAGATATCAATTGCCCCGAGGTAACCTATCGGGATGACGGCACGGTCACGGTCTACTACCTCGACCAGAAGCTCGACGTCACGGACAAGTTCGACGAGGACGGCGTCTGCTACGTGCAGCTTGAGGGCGGCGAGAAGACGATCTACATGACCATCAAGCGCGGCAACGGCTACGCAACGAGCACGACAAAGTACATCCTGCCAAGCGAATTCAACAACTGAAAGAAAAACGAGAAAGGTTCCGCACAGCATCGCTGTGCGGAACCTTTCTCCTATTGGGGAAAGCCTCGCAGAGTTTCGTGCCCGCAGGCACGAAATAAAATCAGATCGTTTTTCGCCGCGGCGTGTACGTGGTGAAAAACACCTCTCGCGGAGCGTGTGTCGAGCTGCCATATTGGCGGCGAGGCACGGAGCGCAGCGCGGCCTTCTCCCAAAAGCGGCAAAGCCGCTTTTTGGAAGATATTATTTCTGCGCCTTGCCGTAGTCGCAGTCTTTTCTCAGCGGGCAGCCGTCGCAGTTGGCTTTGCGGGCGGTGCAGCGGTCGCGGCCGAACAGCACCATGCGGTGGCAGAAGTCGCTCGATTCCTCCGGCGGGAGCACCTGACGCAGCTGCTTTTCGACGCTCAGCGGGTCCTTGCTGCCGTCCGTCAGGCCGAGGCGGCCCGTGATGCGGATGCAGTGCGTGTCGCACACGTAGGCGGGCTGGCCGTAGACGTCACCGAGGATCAGGTTCGCCGTTTTGCGCCCGATGCCGGGGAGGGCTGTGAGCTCCTCCATCGTGCCGGGGACCTTGCCGCCGTACTTTTCGAGCAGGATCTTCGCGCACTCGACGATGTCCTTCGACTTCGTGTTGTAAAATCCGCAGGAGCGGATCGCGTCGCCGACCTCTTCATACGTCGCGTTCGCGAAGGCCTCAAGCGTCGGGAACTTCTGATAGAGCGACGGCGTGACCATGTTCACGCGCGCGTCGGTGCACTGGGCGGAAAGACGCACGGCGAACAGAAGCTCGTAGTCCTTTTTATATTCGAGCGAGCAGCGCGCGTTGGGGTAGAGGACCTTCAGCTCCTCCACGATGCGGCGGACGGCGGCTTTGGATTTCATGGCGAAACCTCCTGCGTTTCATCAATACTGCCGACAGTATAGCACAAAGACACGGAAAAATCGACAGAAAAAGTCTGTGCAGTGAAGAAAAAACGTGCTATAATCATTCCATCTGTGAAAAAGGAGGCTTGTGCGATGCGGCTACTATTCAAGCAGCGCTTTTTTTCCTGGTTCGACAGCTATGATATCTACGACGAGGACGGCAACACCGTCTTTACGGTCGAGGGCAAGCTCGCCTGGGGGCATTGCCTGCATATTCTGAACGCCATGGGCGATCACATCGGAACGGTGCAGCAGCGCGTGCTGACGTTTTTACCCAAGTTCGAGCTTTACATCGGCGAGCAGTACTACGGCTGCATCTGCAAGGAATTCACGTTCTTCACCCCGCGCTTCACCCTTGAGTGCAGCGACTGGGAAGTGAACGGCAGCTTCATGGAGTGGGACTACACGATCGACAGCCCTTCGCGCGGCTGCATCGCCACCATCACGAAGGAACTCTTTCACTGGACGGATACCTACGTCATCGACGTTGCCGATCCCAAGGACGCGCTGGGCGCGCTGATGGTCGTGCTGGCCATCGACGCGGAAAAATGCAGCAGGAACAACTGATATGAGTGAAAAGAGACCTTTGGCGGATGAGATCCGCCCGCTGACGCTCGACGAGGTCGTGGGTCAGAAGCACTTGCTCGGAAAGGGCGCGCTGCTGCGCCGGCTCATCGAGTCCGGCTCAAGCGCGAATATGATCTTCTACGGCCCGTCCGGCACGGGCAAGACGACGATCGCGAACATCATCGCGAACCGCACGAATAAGACCCTGTACCGCCTGAACGCGACGACCGCGAGCCTTCAGGATGTCAAGAGCATTATCTCCGATGTCGGCACGATGATGGCGCCGGGCGGCATTCTGCTCTACCTCGACGAAATTCAGTATTTCAACAAAAAGCAGCAGCAGAGCTTGCTCGAATTCATGGAAAACGGCTCTATCACGCTGATCGCGTCGACAACGGAGAACCCGTATTTTTACGTTTACGGCGCGCTTTTATCCCGTTCGACGGTGTTTGAGTTCAAAAACGTCAGCGCGGAGGAGATCATCCCCGCGGTCGAGCGCGCGCTCGGCATTTTAAAAGAGCGCAGCGAGCTGCCGCTCTCCTGGGAGGACGACGTGCCGCGTGTCATCGCGCAGCAGTGCGGCGGCGATGTGCGCAAGGCCGTGAGCGCGTGCGAGCTTTTATATGAGGCGGCGGACGTCACGAACGGCGAACTTTTGCTGAAAAGTGAAGACGCCTTACAGGTCGCGCAGCGCAGTGCCATGCGCTACGACAAGGGCGGTGACGCGATGTACGACTGCGCGAGCGCGCTGATGAAGTCGCTGCGCGGCAGCGACCCCGACGCGGCGCTCCACTACCTCGCAAGATTTTTAGAGGCGGGCGATCTGGTCACGCCATGCAGGAGGTTACTCTGCTCGGCGAGCGAGGACGTCGGCATGGCCTATCCGCAGGCTATCGCCATCGTCAAGGCCTGCGTCGACACCGCGATGCAGCTCGGCCTTCCCGAAGCGCAGCTGCCGTTGGCGCAGGCGGCGGTGCTGCTCGCCACCGCACCGAAGTCCAACAGCGTGATCGAGGGCATCGGCGCTGCCTGGGCGGACGTGAAGGCGGGAAAGAGCGGCAACTTCCCGCGCTGCCTCCAGAATGTCCACGCCGATTCGACCGGCGGCGCGCAGGGGCAGAACTACAAGTACCCGCACGCCTACCCGAACCATTGGGTAAAGCAGCAATATCTGCCCGACGAGCTCAAAAACGTGCAGTACTACCACTACGGCGACAACAAGGTCGAGCGCGCTGCCGCGCAGTACTGGGAAGCGATCAAGGGGTGAGCACATGGACTTGAGGTTGAACGATATTGTCGAAATGAAGAAGCCGCATCCCTGCGGCGAAAAGCTCTGGCTTGTGACGCGCGTGGGCATGGACATCAAGCTCAAATGCAGGCGCTGCGGCCACGAGGTGATGCTCCCGCGCGCCAAGGCGGAAAAGGGCATCAAGAAAATCGTAGAAAGGGAGGAACCCCATGAATAAGAAGACGAGAGCCGTCGCGATCCTGCTGGTCGCGGTGATGATCTTATCGCTCGTTGCATCGATGGTTATTCCGTATTTATAAAATACAGCGCGATAGCGCTGCACATTATTCCCTGCGCCGCGCAGGGGAGCGAGTCAAAGGGGCCATTCTCTTTCGTGAAAGAGAATGGCCCCTTTGGAACCCCAAGAGAAAGACTTAGATTGGCAGTCTCAGGCTTGGATGACTTTTATGCCTCCGGAATGAAAATGCCTGCGCGCGGCGTTGCCGCGTTAGCATTGCTATACGATTTGAGTTGCTTCTATTATCCGCTGTTGATCTGCCTATCTTGTAGGAGTGCAGCCTAATTTCCGTCTACCGCCAGTCTCCACAATGCGGCGAGCGCAGCAATGCCGCTATTTCGCACGCAGTCTGCCGCCGTTCTACCGTCACTCGCGCCTCACGGCAGTAAGGCGCGGTTGAGAGTGGTCACGAATTGCAGGGGTTCATGGCGAAGCCATGTACACCGCACTTACATTGCGCAGCGCGTGCAGTTCTTCAAGATAAAAACTGCCAATGTGCGGGGTCGAGGGGGAAGGCCACCCGTCCTTTCTCTTGGGGGTGTAAGGGGGATATTCTCTTTCGAGAAAGAGAATATCCCCCTTATCCGCGTCCCCCACACGGTGTGGGGAAAACCCCGCAGCGCTTTTGCGCTGCCATTTTATCCCGCGAGGGAAAAGATAAGAAAAGGGCATCTTTCGCCCTTTTCTTTTTTTGTCCATTGCTATAATGGACTTCCATTGAGGGAGGTGTGCCATGGTCATCTACATAGAAAGCGTCTTCGCGTTCAACGTTCTCGTCGACTATCTGCTGCTGTTTGGTGCGGCGAGAGTCGCAGGGCGGACAGTCGCGCGGAGAAGACTTTTGCTCGGCGCGGCGGTCGGCGGTATTTATGCGGCAGTGCAGCTCTTTTTGCCGAAAAGCGTCGTTTTGTTGCTGCTTGGGCTCGCTTTGATGGGCGCGGCGGCGTATCGCGGCAGTGGGCGGGCGGTCAAGCTGACGCTGCTGTTTTTCCTTGCCTCGTGCGGCCTCGCTGGCGTGGTGATGCTCTTAGGGCAGAGTCTGGGGTCGATGGCGCGCCTTGCGCGCGGCGTGGTGACAGCAGACCTGCCGTGGGGCGTCTTCCTGATCGCGGCGGGGACGTCGTATTTGCTGCTTTCCGTCGTGTTCCGCTACAGCGCGGCGCGGACAGGGAGCGAGACGGCGGATGTGGTCATCGCCTATCGAGGAAAAACGGCCCGCGTGCGGCTGCTGCGCGACACGGGAAACACGCTCTGTGACCCTGTGACGGGCCTCGGTGTGCCGGTCATCGACCGTCACGCACTGGGAGACCTCATCAGCGAAGAAGAGACCGCGACGCTGCCGCATATTGCGTATTGCAGCGTGGGCAGTGCGGATGGAACGCTGCCGCTGCTGCGCTGTGAAGCAATAACGGTTGACGAAATCAAACTCGGCTCGCGTGCCGTTGCCCTGGCGGAGCACCCGCTCGGCGACGGCGGTGCATATGCGGGACTGTGGTGCGAAGGATGCGAAAAGGGGGAGAAGCATGGAGAGCTTGCTCAAAACGCTGTGGCGTAGACTGCGCTTTTATCTCATCGACTGGGGGCTCATCGCGCGGCGGGGAATTTTCTACATCGGCGGCAGCGATACGCTCCCGCCGCCGCTCGAGCGGGAGAAGGAAGCTGAGCTCATCGCGCGCATGGATGAAGGCGACGAGAGCGTGCGCGGCACGCTCATTGAGCACAACCTGCGGCTTGTCGCCTACATCGCGCGCCGGTTTGAAAATACCGGCATCAACATCGAAGACCTCATCTCCATCGGTACGATCGGGCTCATCAAGGCAGTGAACACGTACCGCAGCGACAAGAACATCAAGCTTGCGACCTACGCCTCGCGCTGCATTGAAAATGAGATACTCATGCACCTGCGCAAGACCGCGCCGCAGAAGTCCGAGGTCAGCTTTGACGAGCCGCTCAACACCGACTGGGACGGAAACGAGCTGCTGCTCTCCGACATTCTCGGCACCGACGAGGACCTTGTCTTGAAGCCCATTGAGGACGATGTCGACCGCCAACTCCTGATGGACGCGGTCGACAAGCTGACCGCGAGGGAGAGAACAATCATCACGCTGCGCTTTGGCCTCGGTGGACGGGAGGAAAAGACGCAGAAGGAGGTCGCCGACCTGATGGGCATTTCGCAGAGCTATATCTCGCGCCTTGAGAAGCGGATCATCGTGCGGCTGAAGAAGGAAATCCTCAAAATGAGTTGACAAGCGGCGCAAAAAACGGTATGATTCAGCGTGACAAATGCGAAGAAGAGGAGCAGTATCCGCATCCGAAAGCGAAGAGAGAGGGCGGCCGGTGTAAGCCCTTGTGCAGGATGTGGGGAAGTCGCCTTGGAGCTGCCGCGCTGAAAAGAGAGTAAGCCGGACGGGAACTCCCGTTACAGAGGCATGAGTGTCCGCACAATGCGGGAATCCAGGTGGTACCACGGTCATTGATCGCCCTGAGCAGTCAAAGCTGCTCAGGGCGTTTTTTAATGAAAGGAAGCGAATATGGGCATACAGTTTGAGACCGACTACAATATGGAAACGCTGACGGCCATGGCTAAGGGCCTGCGCAAAACCGTGCGCAAAAAGCGCAGCCGCCGCGTGCACATTTTTGCGGCAGTCGTGCTGATTCTCGGCATTCTGACGATTCTTGCCACGGTCTCAGGCGGCGAACCGTTCGGCGCGAGCGGCGTCGTGACGCTGCTTGCGCTGCTGGTGCTCATTCTGGCGACCGTTTTCGAGGACAGGCTCAACGCCTGGTTTGCGAAAAAGCGCCTGCTGCCGGGCACGGAGCACGCCGTTGCCACGTTTGAAGAGGACGGCTACGTTTCGGCAACGGGTGTGACGGAAAGCCGGTTTTCCTATGCCCAGATCGTGGCCGTCGCCGAGACGGCGCGCTACTTTGTCTTTGCCCTGTCCTCTTGTCATACGCAGGCGTATGACAAGAGGAACATCCGCGGCGGGAGCGTTGAAGACTTCCGCGCGTTTATTGCCGAAAAGACGGGAAAGCTCGTCGAAAAAATCAAATAAGAGCAATATTGTTCAAAAGATAGGAGAAAACCAATGAAAGAATTACCCAAGATCTATGAGCCCCAGCAGGTCGAGGGCCGCATCTATCAGATGTGGATGGACCACGACTGCTTCAAGGCCGAGCCCGACCCGGACAAAAAGCCGTTTTCCATCGTCATGCCGCCGCCGAACGTCACCGGCCAGCTGCACATGGGCCATGCAATGGACTCGACGCTGCAGGACATCCTGACGCGCTTTAAGCGCATGCAGGGCTACTCCGCCCTGTGGCTCCCCGGCACTGACCACGCGGGCATCGCCACGCAGATCAAGGTCGAAGAGGAACTGCGCACCAAGGAGGGCCTGACGCGCTACGACCTCGGCCGCGAGAAGTTTTTACAGCGCGTGTGGCAGTGGAAGGAAAAGTACGGCAACCGCATCGTCGAGCAGCAGAAGAAGATGGGCGCGAGCTGTGACTGGTCCCGCTCCCGCTTCACGATGGACGAGGGCTGCTCCAAGGCCGTGCGCGAGACGTTCTGCGAGCTCTACGACAAGGGCCTGATCTACAAGGGCAGCCGCATCATCAACTGGTGCCCGCACTGCCTGACGGCGCTCTCCGACGCGGAGGTCGAGTATGTCGACAAGCCGGGCCACCTCTGGTATATCCGCTACCCGCTCTCCGACGGCAGCGGCGATATCGTCGTCGCCACCACCCGTCCTGAGACGATGATGGGAGATACGGGCGTTGCGGTCAACCCTGAGGACGAGAAGTTCAAGCACCTGATCGGCAAGACCTGCATCCTGCCCATTATGAACCGCGAAATTCCCATCGTGGGCGACGAATACTGCGAGATCGGCTTCGGCACGGGCGCTGTTAAGATGACCCCTGCACACGACCCCAACGACTTTGAGGTCGGCCTTCGCCACAACCTCGAGGTCATCCGCGTCATCGCCGACGACGGCACGATCAACGAAAACGGCGGCAAGTACAACGGCATGGACCGCTATGAGTGCCGCAGGGCCATCGTCAAGGATTTAGAAGAGCAGGGCTACCTCATCAAGACCGAGCCCTACTCCCACAACGTCGGCACGTGCTATCGCTGCCACAACGACGTCGAGCCCCTCATCTCCGCGCAGTGGTTCGTCAAGATGGAGCCGCTTGCCAAGGAGGCCATTCGCGTCGTGAACGACGGCACGATCAAGTTCGTGCCTGAGCGCTTCACCAAGACCTATATCAACTGGATGGAGAACGTGCATGACTGGTGCATTTCCCGCCAGCTGTGGTGGGGCCATCAGATCCCCGCGTGGTACTGCGACGAGTGCGGCCATATCAACGTCAAGCGCGAAGACCCGACGGAATGCGAAAAGTGCGGCTGCAAGCACCTGACGCGCGAGGAGGACGTGCTCGATACCTGGTTCTCCTCCGCGCTCTGGCCGTTCTCCACGATGGGCTGGCCCGACCTCGATTCTCCCGACCTCAAGTACTGGTATCCCACGTCCGTCATGGTCACGGGCTACGATATCATCTTCTTCTGGGTCGCGCGCATGATCTTCTCCGGTATGGAGCAGATGAAGAAGGAGCCGTTCAAGACCGTCTTCATCCACGGTCTCGTCCGCGACGACAAGGGCCGCAAGATGTCCAAGTCGCTCGGCAACGGCATCGACCCGCTGGAGATGGCCGAGAAGTACGGCGCGGACGCGCTGCGCTTCAACCTCATCACCGGCAACTCCCCGGGCAACGACATGCGCTTCTACGTCGAAAAGTGCGAGGCGATGCGCAACTTCTGCAACAAGATCTGGAACGCGAGCCGCTTCGTGATGATGAACCTGACGATCGACCACGTCGAGCTGCCCGAAAAGCTCGAGCTCGAGGACAAGTGGATCCTCTCGAAGCTCAATACGCTCATCCGCGAGGTCACGGACAATATGGACGCCTTCGAGCTCGGCGTCGCGTCCGCAAAAATTTATGACTTCATCTGGGACAACTACTGCGACTGGTTCATCGAGCTGACGAAGAACCGCCTCAACAGCGACGATCCCGCCGCGCGCGAGAACGCACAGAACGTCCTCTGCTATGTCCTCATCGAGACGCTCAAGCTCCTGCACCCGTTCATGCCGTTCATCACGGAGGAGATCTGGCAGGCGCTTCCGCACGAGGGCGAGTTCCTGATGCTCTCCAAGTGGCCGGAGTACAACGAAAAGTTCAGCTTCCCCGCCGAGGAGGAGGCGATGCAGACCGTCATCGAGGCCATCACCGCCATCCGTGCCCGCCGCAACGAGATGAACGTCGCGCCGTCGAAGAAGGTGCACTACACCGTCGCCACCGCGCACGCCGATACATTCAGCGCCGGTATCCCGTTCTTCACGCGTCTGGCCTCTGCCAGCGATGTGACGATCGTGCCCGCCGATGCCGCCATCGACGCCGACGGCAAGGTCGAGGTCGACACCCACGCCGCGCGTATCTTCATGCCGCTCGCCGAACTCGTCGACTTTGAAAAGGAGCTCGCACGCATTGCCAAGGAGAAGGCAAACGCCGAAAAGCAGCTCGCCGGCATCGAGAACAAGCTGAAAAACGAGGGCTTCCTCGCCAAAGCGCCGGAGGCGGTCATCAACGGCGCCCGCGCCGATGCAGAGAAGCTCAAGGCGCTCATTGAGAAGCTCGATGCTTCCGCGGCGGCGATGAAAAAATAATTACTTTCCTTTAGGAAACGGATTTGGTTCCCTGCGCCGCGCAGGGGACGGATAAAGGGGGAGGTTCTCTTTCACAAAAGAGAACCTCCCCCTTTTGATCCCCCAAGAGAAAGGTTTTGACATTGCAAGCGAGCAGCTTGAAGAGCTGCGGCGCTTGCCGAATCGGGTGCCTGCCAGGTGGTGTTGCTATACGACTTGGTTTGCTTCTATCTTCGCTGTCGCTTTGCCTGCGATTCGTTAGTCTTACGCAATCTCCATCTACTAGGGATTTGTGCAAATTTGCTTCTGCCTGCCGGGGCGACTTTGCTGCGCTCGCCGCAATATACGCACTATCGGTAGTAGGCGATTACACTGAACCTGCGATTAGATTCGGGAGCGGCACCCGCAAGGGGTGTGCCGCATCCGTAAGGCAGCAGAGCCACCAACGGCTGCGCAACAGCGGATAATAGAAGTGAGTCAAATCGTATAGCAACACCAACCGCAGCAGTGCCGTGCGCAGGCCTTCCCATTCCGGAGGCATAAAAGTCATTCAAGCCCGAGACTGCCAATCAGACCCTTTCTCTTGGGGGTCAAGGGGGGATATTCTCGTTCCTCGGAAAGAGAATATCCCCCTTATTCGCTCCCCTGCGGGTACGCAGGGAATGTGGTGCAGCGCCGGCGGCGCTGCTATTTCTCCGCGCTACGCGCGGATTTTTTATGCCTTTTCCCATGTAAAGCTTACGCGTAAGCGCCGTCTGGGCCGCACCGGCCCAGTAGCAATATCCTTATCGCGCACGACGCTGCCGACGCGCAGCGTGGAGAGCAGAAAACCGAGCTGTAGCATGTTGAGCAGGATCGTCTTGATGCCAAAGGTGAAAAACGGGAAGGCTACACCGCCGCTGATGGGGATCAGCGTGAGGTCGCAGCAAAGATAGGCGGCCGCCTGCGTGGTGAACGACAGCAGCACGGAATAGGAAACGAGGCGGGCGAGCATACTCTTCTGTCTGCGGCAGCGGCGGAAGGCGAGAACAAGCAGCGCCGTCAGCAGCGTGACGAGTGCGATGAGTGCCAGCCAGCCGCAGCGGTGGACGAGCAGCGTCAGCGCGTGCGCCTGTAAGTCGACCATGCCGAAGCCCTCCGAGCGGGCAAGGTGCTGTGCGCTGTACGGTCCCACGCCGCCTTGACCGATGAATTTGGCGTTTTGCAGCAGTTCGCGCAGTACAACGGTTCGATAGCCGTGTCCGTCAATGTAGGAGTGAGGATCAAGCACAATGGCGAGCTGACGCGCAAACCAGTTTGCACCGAGAACAAGGACCCACACGATGTCGGCGGCGAGCGGCAGGGTGGTGAGCAGCGTCTCCAACTTTTTGCCAAGGCCGAACCAGCCATTGCGGGCGCAGAAGATCAGCAGCGCGCTGTCACAGAGAAACAGAAAGCCCAGATCGAGCAGGCACGGGACGCGCAGGCAGAACATGCACTGCACCGCGAGGCAGACGAAGGCGGCGAAGACACCCCAGCCGCGCCGTCCGCGCAGCGCATAGAGCAGCACGGCAAACATCAGCGGGAACAGCAGCGGCAGGCCGCGCAGGAGAATATGCTTCGAAACGTAGATGTAGCGGAGCCAGAACCCGCCGATGGGCAGGAGACCGAGCAGGATCAATGCGGCATGGAACATGAGCGCGAGCGGCAGGGCGAAGTGTCCGAGCAGCGTAAAATCGAGAAAATAGGCCGCGAGCATCGCCGCCGTGCCGAGCAGCAGCGCCACGCTCTGATGCACAGCAAAATAGGACAATTCGTAGTCACGAAAGCTTACAAGCGCGGTGAACGCAAGCCCTGCAAGCGCGATGAGTGCCGCGAGCGCAAAAAGAAGCTTTGGTGTTTTCGGACGGTGGACGCGGTCAAGCTCCGTGCCGATCTCATACGGGTCGCCCGTCAGACGAAGGGATTCTGCGGTCGCGGCGGTCTCGTCCATGCCACCCGCCATCAGCGCGTCGCGCTGGTCGCAGAGGTGGGTCAAAAGCTCGTCTTCGATGAGCGGTCGCGCCTTTTTCCACCGCAGCTGCTCAGCCGCGGTGCGGGCAAACTGGGTAAAGGTTTCAGGCAGAGCCAAGGCAGACGCCCCCTTTCAGCACGCGATCGACCGCAGTGGTAAATGTCGCCCATTCGACTTCTTTTTCGCGCAGCAAATGTTGCCCCTTGCGCTCCAAATGGTAGTAGCGGCGCGGGCGCGCCGCGCCCTCATCTTTTTCATAGGAGCGGATGAGCTCCTTTTCCTCAAGTGAGTGCAGCAGGGGATAGAGCGTGCCGGTCTTGAGCGCGAACGCGCGCTCGGAGCGGCGGGAGAGCTCTTCGATCATCTGATATCCGTACATGTCCTGCCCGTCGAGCAGCTTGAGCACAAGCATCGTCGTACTGCCCGCGAGCAGACTTTTGTCGACCGTCATACATACGCCTCCTGATAAGTAGATTGTCTACATAGTAGATTGCCTACATAATAGCGGGAGTGCGGCGCGTTGTCAAGCGGGAAACAGGATATTGCAAAAAAAGAGCGATTTTGCTATGCTTGGGGTATCCAAGATAGGAGGGAGAATTTCCATGAACAAGATCACGCTTGGCAAGACGAATCTTGTCATCGAGAAAAACGGATTTGGCTGCCTGCCGATCCAGCGCATCAGAGAGCAGGATGCGGTCGACCTGCTGCACAAGGCGTATGACGGTGGCATCAACTTTTTCGACACGGCGCGCGCGTATTCCGACAGCGAGCAGAAGGTCGGCGCGGCGTTCTCGTCGATGCGCGACAAGATCGTGCTGGCGACGAAGACCGGCGCGCAGACGGCGGAGGGCTTCCGGAAGGATCTGGAGACCAGTCTCCGCACGCTGAAAACCGACTACATCGACATCTATCAGTTCCACAATCCCGCCTTCTGCCCGAAGCCGGGTGGAGAAGACGGCCTGTACGACGCGGCGCTCGAGGCGAAAAAGCAGGGCAAAATTCGCCACATTTCGATCACGAACCACCGCCTCGCCGTGGCGCACGAGGCCATCGACTCGGGCCTCTACGAGACCTTGCAGTTTCCGTTCAGCTACCTCGCGGGCGAGCAGGAGATGGAGCTCGTCAGAAAGTGCCGCGAAACAAACATGGGCTTTATCGCCATGAAGGGCATGGCGGGCGGCCTGATCCGCGACGGCTTCACGGCGGCGGCGTGGATGGCGCAGCAGGATGGCGTCGTGCCCATCTGGGGCGTGCAGCGCGAGAGCGAGCTTGATCAGTTTTTGCAGTGTATCCGCGAGGGCGTTGAGCTGACGGATGAGCGCAAAGCGACTATCGAGCGTGACCGCAAGGAGCTATGCGGCGAATTCTGCCGCGGCTGCGGCTACTGCATGCCGTGCCCCGCGGGCATCGAGATCAACCAGTGTGCGCGCATGTCGCTCATGCTGCGCCGCGCCCCTGCAGCGGCGTGGCTCACCGAGGAATGGCAGCAGAAGATGCACCAGATCGAAAACTGCCGCCACTGCGGCCACTGCATGTCGAAGTGCCCCTACGGCCTGAACACGCCCGAGCTTTTGCAGGCAAACTACAAGGACTACTGGGAAGTGCTCGCGGCCAGCAAGGCGGAGAAATGAAGCTGGATTTTTCACAAAAATACGCCGTCCGGCCGCTGACGGCGGGGGATGTAGACAAGATTTTAGCGCTCTGCGCGGAGAACGAGCAGTTCTACCGCTACCATCCGCCGCTTGTGACGAGGGAGAGCGTTTTGGAGGACATGACGGCGCTGCCGCCGGGGAAATGCGCGGCGGACAAGCATTATCTCGGTTTTTTCGACAGAGAAACGCTCGTCGCCGTGCTGGACCTGATCGAGCGCTACCCGCAAGATGACACCGCCTACATCGGCTTCTTTATGACGAAAAAGGAGCGGCAGGGCCGCGGCCTTGGCACGGCGCTGATCGGCGAGCTGTTGGACGAGCTGCGGCGGGAGAAATTCTGCAAGGTGCGCCTTGCGGTCGACAGGGGCAATCCGCAGAGCAAAGCGTTCTGGGAAAAGAACGGCTTTGCGCTGATGGGCGAGGAATTCCCGCACGGCGATTCGGCGTATCTGCCGATGGAACGCGCGCTGTAAAAGTAAAGAAAGCACCGCTGTGCAGAGGGTATCTGCACAGCGGTGCTTTTCATTTTTTGAGATTATTTCAATTCGTAAGTCCAATCTTCACCGTTCTGGCGGTAGAACAGCTCGCTGAGATCATCTTCTTCAAACACGCGGAGAAGGTCGAGCATGTCGGAAGATGCAAGATCGAGCGAGGGGAGACCGGCGAGCTCCGCCCACCAGACCTCGCCCTCGTCGGAAGAGCGCAGCGTTCCGGTAAACTGCTCCGCGCGATAGAGCAGCACGACATGACGCACGCCGTCTTCGCACCAGTCCTTGATCCCGCACAGGCGCGGAGAGGAGATTGTCAGACCTGTCTCCTCCTGAACCTCACGAATGACAGCATCTGTAAAGGATTCACCCTTTTCAACATGACCGCCCGGAAAAGCAACGCCTGGCCAGTTGGGATCTGTGCGGTCCTGCACCAAAACCTTGCTGCCGCGGCGGAGCACGCACATACTCATCAGTTCGACGGGCTCAGAGCGTTTCATGTACAACACGTCCTTTGGGGTTTGAAAACTTGCTTGCTATCCATGACTACTGCGCACTGTGCGGCACCTTTGCCTTGGCACTGAGCTTATCGGCGCGAACGGCAAAGACCTCGACTGTGCGGGCTTGCTGCTCGGTGAATTGATCTTCACGGCTCGCCATGTGGCGCATGAGGGAGGCCAGCGCGACGAGCTTTTCTTCACCGTCCAAAAATTCGACATGGCCGACGCCGGTGATGGAGGCGAAGTAGTATCCGCACTGGCAGGCGACATCGTGCTCGTCGAGCGCACCGCGGCAGTCCATTTCAAAGGCGACGGTCGGATTTTTGCGCAGAATGTCGAGCTTACGGCCTTCGCGTGCGCTGTGGCAGAAGAACGAGAACGCACCGCCTTCACAGGCATAGCCGAAATTCAGCGGCAGAAGATACGGCTCTCCATCGTCTACCATGGCAAGATGGATCACTTTACAATCGTTGATAATGGAGAGAATTTCGTCCAGATCGGTGATCTCGCGGTCGCTTCTTCGCATGAGAGATCCTCCTTTGATCGTTTTCCTCATTTTACAGGGCGGAAGCGCAGATGTCAATGAGGCGCGGCAAAGAAAAATCAAAATACCGGCGGTCTTCGACAAAAAAACGGCAGGAGGACAGGCTATACTTTGAGAAACGAAAGGGAAAACGCTTGAAGGAAACGGAGGGAGAGCAATGGAGGTCATTTCATCGGGCGAAGGGCGTGAACTGACGCTCACGCTGCGCGGGGAGCTCGACCATCACGCGGCGAAGGAGGCGATGCGGAAGCTCGAATGGGAGCTGGATGCGGCGCTGCCGAGCAAACTGACGCTGGATTTTTCGGGTGTGAGCTTTATGGATTCGTCGGGCATCGCCGTCGTGATGCGCGCGCTCAAGCGTATGCGCGCCATGGGCGGCAGCGCTGCGATCAAAAACGTTCCGCCGCAGGCGAAAAAAGTGTTTACCGCCGCGGGAATTTTCCGCATCGTACCGCTTGAGGAGGGGGAAAAGAGCGATGAAAGTAAAACCGAATAACTACATAGCCATTGAATTTCCGAGCCGCAGCGTCAACGAAGGGCTGGCGCGCGCCGCGGTCGCGGCGTTTGCCGCGCAGCTCGACCCGACGCTCGACGAGCTCGGTGACATCAAGACCGCCGTGAGCGAGGCGGTGACGAACGCCATCGTCCATGCCTATCCGCAGGAGATCGGCAAGATCGCGCTGCGCGCATGCATTTTCGACGGAAATCTCCTTGAGATCACCGTGCGCGACTGGGGGTGCGGCATTGCGGACGTCGAAAAAGCGCGAGAGCCGCTCTACACGACTGGCGGTGAAGAGCGCAGCGGCATGGGCTTTACGATCATGGAGAGCTTTATGGATTCGCTCGCTGTGCGCTCGAAAAACGGCAAGGGCACGGTCGTGACGATGAAGCGCAGGATCGCGCTGCGCACGGCGCGCCGATGAACGCCGCGCCGGAGTTGCTCAAGGCTGCGGCGCAGGGCGACGAGCAGGCCTGCGAGCAAATGCTGCGCGAGAACAGCGGCCTCATCTGGAGCATCGTGCGGCGCTATTACGGCCGCGGCGTGGAGCCGGACGACCTCTATCAGCTCGGATGCCTTGGATTCATCAAAGCAATAAAGGGATTTGACTTTGCATTCGGCACGCAGTTTTCAACCTACGCTGTGCCGAAGATCGCGGGCGAAATTCGACGCTTTCTGCGCGATGACGGCGCAATCAAGGTGAGCCGCAGCATGCGTGAGCAGGCGGCGACGATCTTCGCCGCGCGCGAAAAGCTCAAAAATACACTCGGGCGCGAACCGGCGCTCTCCGAGCTTTCGGAGGAGACGGGATTCAATGCCGAGGAGATCGCGCAGTGTGAGCTGGCGGTCGCTGCGCCGGACAGCTTGCAGCGCGAAACGGGCGACGGCCTGACGCTCGAGGGGATGCTCGGCGGTGAGTCGCCAGAGGACGGGCTCATTGAGCGCATCGCGCTGCGCGAAGCCATCGACGAGCTCCCTGAGCGCGAGAAAATGACGATCCTGCTGCGCTTTTTCAAGGGGCTGACGCAGGAGCAGGCGGCGCGCCTTCTGGGCGTGTCGCAGGTGCAGGTATCGCGGCTGGAGCGCCGGGCGCTGGAGAAGCTGAGGGCGTCTCTTTCGGACGGGCTTTGAAGTAGCTTTCGTCCTGAAACTCCGTCATCATGCCCCAGTAGCGCTTGGGCATGTGCGTCATGCGAAGCTTTTCATTTTTGCGCGCCTCGATGGCGACGGTGTCGTAAAAGCGGCGCCAGAGGCGGCGATAGCCCGCCTCGACTTCGTCCGGCTGCGCCATTTCAAAGTGATTGAGCGGCACGATGCGCGACACGCCGCCGCTATAGAGCAGCGCCTCGCGGTGCGTGCGGTCGTAGAGGAAAAACGTCTCGTTGTGATAGCGTTCGCAGAAGTGGCGGCGCAGGACAGGGAGCACACGGTTTTTCGGTTCGATCTCCGCGCCGAGTACGCCGTCAAAGTCGGAAAAGCGGGTGAAGCCGCGGAATTGCTCGACCTCGCCCGAAAGCTGCCGCACGGCCTTGAGCAGCGGCAGATAGGTGTCGTCGCTCAGGCGCGAGAGCAGCGGCGCGCCCTCGCGGTAAAATTTGACGATGAAGCGGTAAATGGCCATCTCCTTGTCGGGAAGGCAGGTGAGAAACGCGCGGCGCAGGAAGGGGCCGACTTCCGGACTTCGCTTGTAGAGGCTGCGGTAGATGCGCTGCGCGTGGGCGCGGTCCGTCGTGACCGCGCGAATTTCAAAAAGGGAGGGCTCGTCGTCCCCATCGCGCAAAATCGCGGTGGGGCGTTCTTTTTTTGTGTAGCTTTCAAACACGCAGCAGAGGAGCCCTTCAAAGCTGCCGTCGTATTGATAGATGATCTCGCGCCATGCCATAGCGGCCTCCTTAGCCGACCTGATCGAAAAGGGATAGCTGTTGTGCCTCGGCCTGTGGGAGCGCGCGGCGCTCCACGGCCATCAGGTTTTGCAAAATGCCCTCCTGCGACAGCTTGAGCGGCGAGGCATAACGCCCGCCGCAGGTGAGAAAGTATTGCGCACGCTTCATCACGACGCCGAGCTTTTTGAGGTCCTCCGCGCGCAGCGCGCCCGAACGGCGCGCGACCAGAATGCGCTTGGCGCTCACAACGCCGATGCCCGGCACGCGCAGCAGCGCTTCATAGTCCGCGCGGTTCACCTCGACGGGGAAGAACTCGGGATGGCGCAGCGCCCAGCAGCACTTGGGGTCAAGGGCAGGATCAAAGTCCGGCGCGTTGTCGTCGAGCAGCTCGTTTGCGCGAAAGCCATAAAACCGCAGCAGCCAGTCGGCCTGATAGAGCCGGTGCTCGCGCAGCAGCGGCGGCTTGGTGTCGAGCGCGGGCAAAAGCGTGTTCTCGACTACCGGCACATAGGCTGAGTAGAACACGCGCTTTAACCGATAGGAATCGTAAAGCGCCTGCGTGAGATTCAGAATGTGCAGGTCGCTTTCCTTTGTCGCGCCGACGATGAGCTGTGTGCTCTGCCCCGCGGGGGCGAAACGAGGTGCGTGCTTGTATTTGACAAGCTCCTGCTTGCTCTGCTTTGCGCGGTCGCGGATCTGCGTCATCGGGCGCAGGATGGCCTGCTTTGTTTTATTGGGGGCGAGCAGCTTGAGTCCTGCTTCGCTCGGCAGCTCGATGTTCACGCTCAGGCGATCTGAAAGAAAGCCGAGCTGTTCGACAAGCTCCGGCGACGTGCCGGGGATAGCCTTGGCGTGGATGTAGCCGTTGAAGCGGTACTCGCTGCGCAAAATCGACAGCGCGCGGATCATCAACTCCGTCGTATAGTCCGGCGAGCGCAGCACGCCGGAGGAGAGGAACAGCCCTTCGATATAATTGCGGCGGTAGAATTCGATCGTCAGCTCGGCAAGCTCTTCGGGCGTAAAGGTCGCGCGCGGTGTGTCGTTCGTGCAGCGGTTGACGCAGTATTTGCAGTTGTAGCAGCAGTCGTTCGAGAGCAGCACCTTCAAGAGCGTCACGCAGCGGCCGTCGGACGAAAACGTGTGGCAGCAGCCCGCGACGGACGTGGATGTGCAGCCGATCTTGCCCTCCTGATAGCCGCGCTTGGCCCCGCTCGAGGTGCAGGCGGCGTCGTACTTTGCCGCGTCGGAAAGGATCGTGAGCTTGTCGAGAAGGTTCATGTTCTCAGCGGGCGGATCTCGCTCTGCGGCGCTTGGGCTGGTCGAGCAGGAGCAGCGTGTTCATCACCTTGGTGGTGACGACGCTGACGCCGATGAAAACGAAAATAAATGTGGAAGCAGCCATGGAAAATTCCTCCTGACGAATAGAATCTTTGTTCGAGTATGATTATAAATCGAACAAACGTTCTTGTCAACAAAAAATCGAACAAAAAGTCGATTTTTGTCGAACGGAGTTGACCGGAGCACGAAAAAAGGGTAAGATGTGGAAAGATCAGGAAAGGTGAAAACAATATGAGCGATTTTATCGCCCGCTATGCCGCTGCGAGAAAAGCGGCCATTGCGCGGGATTTTGCAAAACTCAACCCTGAACAGCGCCGCGGCGTGCTGACGACCGAGGGCGCGCTGCTGCTGCTCGCGGGCGCGGGCAGCGGCAAGACGACGGTTCTCATCAACCGCGTCGCAAATCTTTTGACCTACGGGCGGGGGAGCGACAGCGCGGATGTGCCGGCGTGGGCGACGGAGGACGACCTTGCATTTTTGGAGAGCTATCCCGAGCATCCGACGAGCGACGAGCGCAGCCGCATGGTGCACCTCTGCACGCTTGAACCCGCCGCGCCGTGGTCGGTGCTGGCGGTGACATTCACGAACAAGGCGGCAAACGAGCTGAGAGAGAGACTCTCCGCCTTCGGTATCCAGGGCGCGGAGAGTGTTTGGGCGATGACGTTCCACTCCGCCTGCGTGCGCATCCTGCGCCGCGATATCGACCGCCTCGGCTTTTCGCGCGACTTTACGATCTACGACACGGATGACTCCAAGCGCGTCATCAAGGACATTTTGAAAGAGCTGAACATCGACGAGAAGAAGCTCACGCCGCGCGAGGTGCTTTCGGCCATCTCGAACGCAAAGGACGCGATGGAGTCGCATCAGGACTACTCCCGCCGCTGGAAGGACAGCGGCGACTGGCGCAAAGAGGCAATCGCCAAGATCTATACGCGCTACGTGCACCGTCTGGCCGAGGCGAACGCACTCGACTTCGACGACATCATCCTCCACGCGGTCACGCTGCTGCAGCAGGAGGGCGAGGTGCGCGACTACTACCGCCGCAAGTTCCGCTATGTGCTCATCGACGAGTATCAGGACACGAACCGGCTGCAATACCTTTTGATGAAGCAGCTCGTGGGGGAGAAGGGAAACATCTGCGTTGTCGGCGACGATGACCAGAGCATCTATAAGTTCCGCGGTGCGGATATCACAAACATCCTGAATTTTGAAAAGGAGTACAAGGGTTGCCGCACGATCCGCTTGGAGCAGAACTACCGCTCGACGCAGAACATCCTCGACGCGGCGAATGCGGTCATTAAGAATAACACGAGCCGCAAGGGCAAGACCCTCTGGACCGATGCGGGTGCGGGCGATAGGGTGCTCATCAAGACCGTCTTCAACGAGCAGGACGAGGCGAACTTTGTCGTCAGCAGCATTATGATGGACTACAACCGCGGGCGGAACTGGAAGGAAAATGCCATTTTGTACCGCATGAACGCACAGTCGAACGCGCTCGAATACGCGTTCAAGCGCAACGGCGTGCCGTATCAGGTCGTCGGCGGGACAAAGTTCTTCGAACGCGCGGAGGTCAAGGACATGCTCGCGTACCTCGCGGTCATCAACAACCCGAGCGATGACTTGAGGCTTCGCCGCATTATCAACAATCCGCCGCGCGGTATCGGCAATACGACGATCGAGCGCGTGCAGGATCTCGCGAGCGAGCAGGGCGTGCCGATGATGGCCGTTTTGCAGCACGCAGGGGAGTACGCCGTGCTCAAGAGCGCGGCGGGCAAGCTCGAGCGCTTCGCCCAGCTCATCGCCGCGCTGCGCGAGATGGCGGACACGATGGAGCTCGCGGAGTTCTATGACGCGGTCTGCGAGCAGACGAGCTATGTACGCACGCTGCAGGAAAAGGGCGACGTGGAGAGCCGTGGGCGTCTTGAAAACGTGCAGGAGCTCAAGTCGAACATCGTTTCGTTCCTCGAAAACGATCCGGAGGATGCGACGCTCTCGGGCTTTTTGAACGAGATCGCACTCTATACCGACCTCGACAGCGCGACGAGCGACAACTGCGTGACGATGATGACGATGCACAGCGCAAAGGGTCTTGAGTTCCCGTGTGTGTATGTCGTCGGTGTGGAGGAGGGCATCTTCCCCGGCGAGCGCGTGCGCTACAACGATGAAGAGGTCGAAGAGGAGCGCAGACTGTGCTATGTCGCGATGACGCGTGCAAAGGAGCGCCTGACGATGACCTGCACGCGCCAGCGCATGCTGTTTGGCCGCACGAGCGTCAGTGAACCCTCGCGTTTTTTGGAGGAGGTCCCGTCGGAGAATGCCGACTGGGTCGGCCGTCAGGCGCAGGGCGCGTCCGGCTTTGGCGACACGAGCTTTGACGAGGGGAGCTCGTATTCTACGCGCGGCTACGGTAGCTACGGTCAGGGCGCGGCGCGCTACGACAGCGTCATGCAGCGCAGACCAAAATCGCAGGCGTCGCAAAAACTCGCGGCGCAGAAGCCCGCCGTCTCCGCGCCGCTGCTTCAGCTTTCCTCCGGCGACCAGATCCACCACAAGACGTTCGGTGACGGACTGGTCATCTCCGTCACCCCTATGGGCGGCGATGCGCTGCTTGAGGTGGCGTTTGATACGGTCGGCACTAAAAAGTTAATGCTGAAAACGGCGGGGGTACATATTACTAAGTTGTGATTGCCCCACACCGTGCGGGGATGCGGATAAGGGGGCCATTCTCTCACGTGAGAGAATGGCCCCCTTTGACCCCCAAGAGAACGCAAGGGGCCTTGCCCCTTGACCCCGCACATTGGCAGTTTG